>Ga0307518_10001204_pt1 | contig 19423 bp, 5 predicted proteins | sample 25_EM_MG_FD_203889 | JGI IMG/M metagenome (GOLD analysis project Ga0307518, IMG submission 203889) | Populus trichocarpa ectomycorrhiza microbial communities from riparian zone in the Pacific Northwest, United States - 25_EM | ecosystem: Host-associated > Plants > Roots > Unclassified | place...
AATTTTCAATAAAATCAATATTAAAGGATGAATTTTGTTTCTTAAAAACTATTGCTAAAAATAACAATAAATGAAATCAGGATCAAATGCATTAAAAAACCCAATTGATTTATGGCATATGTCTATCTCCTTCTTTTAACCATTAAATCTAATTTGTTTTAAGAGCGTGCCAATTCTCATTTCTTATATTTTAATTATTATATTAATTCTTAAATAATGATATTTATTTTCTTTTATAATGTTAAAAAATCACTAAACCCATAAAAAAATAGTTTGCTCTAATTCATTAATTTCAAATTCTTATAAATTATTAAATTGTATAAAATAATTTATTATTTATTTTAAGAAGTTGTTTTTCCATATTAATCTTATAAAACGAGAAGAAGAATAAACTTTCAATACAATTATATTCTTAAAACTTATTTTTTAAAATATAATGAGAGAGTAAAGAAAAAAAAATTATTTAGGTTTAACATCAAGACTAGACGCCTAGACTGGAAAAAAAATTAGGAGAGGATGTGTCGTTTGAATAAACGACGTGTCATTTATTACTGTCATCTGACTCAGTCAGTTATCTTATTGGTTTTTAGGTTTTATTGTTGAATTCTAGTCAAATTGCGGAAAACATTAATTTCAATAAAAGCAGATGAACAGGGTTTCCTCGTTAATTGTACTTGGAGGCTATTGGATCAAAAGTGAAACCATCTCCATGCAAAGCAATTACAGAGCATAATGCGCATGCATAGTTTCTGATCAGGGATGGATACCAGAGTTAATTTCAAATATGGAGTAAATTAAACTGCTACATCTTATATACTCTCTGAATTTGCTAGAATCTCATAGATTCTCTACCTCATTGAACAGTTTTGGAGACGTGAGATTGAAGAGTTACAGAAAACTATAAATGAAACGGAAGCAAAGCTTAGGTATGTTTCATGCACGTTTTTATGCCAAGGATGTGATTTGTGTTTTTAAATTTAAAGAAACTAAATAATTAATTGTTTTATTAAAAATACAGCAACTAAATAATAATTTATACTCAATTTATAATGGCTAGTCTCCTCCTCCTCCTCCTGCTGCTGCTGATTACTGACAAGTATTCCCTTGCTTTATTAGGCACTGTATAGGAGAAGATATAGAAATGTTGGGGATGAAAGAGTTGAAGCAGCTAGAACGACAATTAAAGGCAGGAGTTGAACGTGTCCGCTCTAAGAAGGTAAATCCTTCTACATTTACTGTTAATTAAGACAGGTAAATTAGAAGACGACATGGGATAATTAAACTGCATATCTATAAATATAATGCGAACTCCATGTGTTTTTTTCTTAATAAACGAAAATATATCAGCGGCTGGAGAAAAAAAATGAAGGAATAGAACCAAAAAGGGATCAAAATTATATATTTTGAGAGCCTTAATCAACCTCACAAAGGTATAAAAATCTTATGTAATATTTGATGTAACTAGTACTGACCGATATGTGATTATGATATTCCACAGTTACGCATCGCCGCAGAGCACGTCAACTGGTTGAAAGGAAAGGTAATTTAGAAGCTATGTATCTTGATTTATCTCAACTAATTCATATTAATAGGATAAATTAAGTTTGAGCTGGTTAAATATAGCTATAGATCAAGGTTGTCAAAAACGTTTTTTTTGACACGACACAAAATATACAATATAAACTCGGATCGTAAAATTGTAAAATCGCAAGAAAAATATTTTAACTAATTATATATTAAAAATTTCAGTCAAGTAGTAAATAATAATATAACACAATTAAAATAAAAATGAAATAAACAATACAAATGTCCAAACACCTTAAAATACATAATTCAAATAAAAATTCATACATGGTTTAAAAATACAAAAAGAAAAAAAAAAGATTGAACAACTATGTTTTATTGATAGAGTTTCAGAACATTTTCTAGAGGACAGGTCTTGAAACACACTGCAGGCAATTAGTGAGATGATATAACATTCTAAGATATATCACCAACTTCAAAAAAAAAATTAACAGAGACCAATACAGTGAGCCCGTGACAACGAGAACAAAAACGTATAAAATGACATCAATTTAATCTCATGCCACCTCACCTTCCACCTTTTTTATGTTAGTAACAAGTCCTAGAAATAACGTCCAAATATCCCACCAAGCAAGACATGTATTTCAAGTTCTCTCTGAGTCTTTGTCGTCTCTCTTTGTAGTTAACAAATAGTTAGTCTAAAACACAATATTTCTCTCTATATAAGTATTCCTCTCTCTTATTTTATTCCTTTGATTACTCACCATCTACCTCTGTCTTCCCATGGTTTCGATCCTCCGATCATGTCTTCCCGGCCTAAAATACAGTATAAGACTTTCTCATACCCAATATCCTCTAATGCTGGTGTTTGTCTGCTAAGATTGAAAATTTGAGATTTGGGCAACGGGGAAAGGGGAGACTGGGGAGTGGAGACTATGTAGTGGAGTGTCAGGGGACTTGGACAGGGAGACAGTAAATTTTTTAACTTTTGAGGGTTAAAACTCGAAATCGGTCAAACTCGTAAAATCGATCCGATTTTACCGATTTTAACCGAGTTTGACCGAGTTTGACCGATTTCGAGTTTTAACCCGATTTGACACGTTATATACATGTTGACTCGTAAAATCGTAAGATTTTAAGAGTAAATTCGTGATTTTAACAACCTTGCTATAGATCTCATTCGAATTCAGGTTCCATGTGTTAAGAATCTTATAGTATAAAAGTAACCCTTTGTTACATTGAGTCAAGAGTGTGTGTGTGTCTATATATATATATATATATATATATATATATATATATATATGACAATCATTGAGATTCTTGTGGTATGTCTTTTACTAATATTGGAGATTCTTGAAATACCGATATATCTCTATTAAAAAATTATTTTCTAGTAGTGATTTGATCTTGTTAAAATGCAGCAAAGATCCATTCAAGAGGAGAATGCTTGTCTGAAGAAAAGAGTGAGATATTGAAAACTCCCATCTTAAAAATTGTTTTTTTTAAAGCTTGTGCATGCTCCTGAATTAGCTAGCTTAAAAATTAAAGTTGGGGTTTGAAATTCATTTTTTTCCCTCTACGTTTTGAGGTTTAGTTGCATGAGCTGCATGGTGGCAACATAAGCTCGAGGATTTGGGAACCAAATGCACGTAAAGCGATTCAGCTGAGGTAATTCATCAGTCAATTTACTAACATCTAATCCATGCCAAGGTGTGTTCCCTTGATCTATTAATTATATTATGATTGAAAAACTTGGAGTAATTAAGAAGTACAGTACTGAAACCTATACTTTATTAAATTTTTTTATAGAATATGCAAACATTTAGACTAAGTATGCAAAGAATAATATAAAATATACATTGAGATCTCACCTAATAACTTAAACTTTTAGGTTGAGATGGTTGTTTGATATGGTATCAGAGCCTTAATGACGAAGCGATTACGAGTTCGAATCTTACCATTCTTATTTATTTGATAAAATTTAAGCACAATGTAATGTGAGTCTGTACAAGTTTTAAATTTAAAGAGCTTTTATTTGAAGGTGTGTGATATAGAATAATATAAATCATATATTAAAACCTCACTTAAAAATTTAAGTTTTTGGATTAAATTGATTTTTTGATATTAATTATTATTGTTGGTTTCAACAGTGTGACGAGGACAAAACTAATTTGTAAATACTTTTAATTAAAAGAATTGGGTGATAGAAGAGAATCTAATCAGAGAAAGCATCCCAGCTGATTTATGTTGAGTACTGAATTTTCGAAATGAATGCATGCAGGACGATTGATGATGGATCTCACCATTAAAGAGTCGCTAATTGGAGTTGTAAAAGAAGCTACACTCTTCAAAATGAACCTCATATCATATCATATGTGGTAGTGTGTACGTACGTACGTGGTGATAATAAATTGATCTCCTCCCTCGTTTGTCTAAAGCTTTCGAGGTCGATGTCGTTTGGCACTCTAGTTTTTTTCTTTCTTTCAACTTGATATGTGTGAAGTGTTTCCATGAAAACCCAAAAGAAGAGGAAATTAAGGTCTATAATTAAAGTGTATATATTAATTTAATATTAACAAACTCATGAATTTTCTTACAAACATGAATGAAGGGCATGCATGGACGATTCACTAGCCAATGCCTTCAATTTTATTAGCTTGTACATTCGTATTGTGCACTGTAGAGATTCAAGACTTCTTCTTCTTCTTCTTCTTCTTCTTCTATCATCAAATCTTGCACTCAAGATTCTATTTAGGTTCTTTGGTTTCTTTCTATCAATCACGCACGTAAGGGCCACCTTTATATATATATTGTTCTGAGGTATTTTCATGGCTTTGGCTTTAAGATTCTAGGATCAGATTTCAGTCACCTTTTGACCCCTAAAAAGTATTTCCTTCTTCTATTTGCTTCTTCTCTATTATAAATGGTGCACATAATTATTTTACAAAACCTTTTTACCTTTAAATCTTAGTTGAATTGGACATAGGATTAATTAAAACCCTTATTTATTATATTTTAGTGACATTTAAATCTGTGATTTGTAAATTAATTGAATTTTGACATTTTATATATCTAACTAATTAAATAATCTCTTTCTCGGTACCATCTATTACCATAACTTTATGAATCAGGTTCCTATTTTCCAACGTTTCTCAATTTTGATACTTCTATTAATTATATCTATAATAATTTTTTGTTAAGTTTTCTTCAAAACAACAACGTTTTATTGAGGAAAAAAAAGAGAATATACACATCAAATTGTAAATATCAATTGAATTAGCTAAAGGATCTAATTGAGATTTGTTTGAATTGGTAGGGATTCAATTGATAAAAGTCTCTCACGGGGGATATTTTGAGAATTGTATTCCTTTCCTTGATTTGACTTCTGTTCAAGTAATATAATCAAGAATATATATCTACGGAGAAAGCTCCATTTACTTTTTTTCTTTATTAAAAAGAATTAATAATAATTTAGTGAGAAAACTATACCCTTTTGAGTTAGATTTCTTTTCGAAGAAGTTGGAAAAACTTTAAGCATAATATGGACTTTCCATGGCTGTGTTTTGGTTGAGCTAATTGAGTGACTGGGCTGGCTTTTACTGGGTTTAATTGGGAGGTTAGACATTTATTTTAAAAAATAAGTTTTTTTTTGGAACAAGAGAGACCCTCTTATGTTTAAGTCATTAAGTATAAATTAAGTGTAGTGTGTGTGAAAAGAAATGCACGAAGAGAAATGCATGAATAGAAGGATTCTATAAATGTCTTTTTATGGCATGGATGGCGTTTATGGATAGAATATAGATGCATATTGTTAGACTTAATTTTCAATGTTCGAGTGAAGTTATAATTAGTTCAGGAAAATTCTAGTTGTTTGGGCTTATCCCAGTATGACTGAATTTTTTTTTTGTATTATTATTTTTCTAAAACATATATGGTTTGAAAGATTTATCTAGCACTTTTAAATGGGGAGAAAAACCTGCTTGTTTTATATGTTTGATGTTTACTTTTCCATGTATTATAAAAGACTTATAAGTTTTGTCAGAGAGAAAGTTTAATTGTCTTTCATGTTAGTGACTAAGTAATAAAAAAAAATGAGTAAAGATAAATAATATGTATGTATTCGGAAATGTAATGTAGAGAAAAGTGTCTCATGAGAAGTCGGGAGAAGGATCCTTGATCCTTCTTGGAAGCAAGTGATGGCGGGGACCTGGAGAATTTTAATGGAGACATGTAAATCTTTTCATGAAGATTTTTTTATTGAAACATGGTGATTTTCATGGACATATTTCGTTGGAAACATGATGATTTTTTTGAAGATATAAAGAAATACTATTAGTTTTTATTTAAAAAATTCAAAAGATAGAGGAGATTTAATTTCTAAAAAATATTTATTTTTTGCCTTGGTAGAATTTCCTTGTTCAGCAAATGCCAATTTTATCATTCATTAGAAGGTGCAAAATCACACTACTTGTTGGATCTTTTCTGCATTTCTTTACAGTGATAACATTGGATATCACAGTCTAATCAAGAGATCTTGATTAAAATGCTGACATCTTCAATATTCCCTATACAAGACTCATGTTCAGTTGAGCCTCTCTTTTGTTAAAAGAGAGGAGGAAAAAAAAAAAGTTGAAAACACTGCATACATAATTGAGTAAATTAAAACAGATGAATAGTCACTAGCTACTCCATCTCTACATGAAAGACTTGTTGTTTGCTCAGATCACTCAAGCGTAAACCGCTGTCGAACGGTTGAGATGTAACTTGCAGCTTTGGCATCAATGCTTTGTGCATCACTGTATCTGCTCAGAGAAGCGACCGATGAAGATTGATTGGGAATAACCAACCTAACATCGTGCACAGTAGATGATGATGGATTGGATGCTTGATACAAAGACATGACCAGTTTGCCATTGCTAGTGAACCCTCTTTGCTCATAGTTTGCTTCCATTGATTCAAAAACTATCTTGTTTCCTTCTTTTTCAATGTGTTGTGTTCTTGTGCTGTGTGAATCCAGGACCAGAAATACTTGAATTTATAGCCTTGAGCCCTTGACTCGGTACAACTTGTTTCAAATGGATAATGGTGCGTCAAGAAATATCTTTTAATAGCTATAGGATCTGGATAAGTTAGATATTTGAAAAAATGCTCCATGAAAATAACTGGAGATAACCCTCCAGATCAGTTCCTATCCTTTTTACTGGGGCATGCACTTTACTGGATGTAAGAAGATGCTTCCATGTACAATTAAATTGTTGAATTTTCATGTGATTCTATTATCTTTAATTATTCCAACTTGCTGCTTTCCCGTTTAAGTGTAAACGAAGGAACAGCAAGCATCTGTATAAGAATATTATTCCATGTTTGAGCGAAAAAGTGAAGTTCATTTCCATGCAGATAACTAAGAAATAGAATGGGAGGATAAACAAAGGCATATTACCTTCTGCTATCTTTCCATCAATTTGAATTGGAACATCCAAATATCTATACAGTGCTGCAGTCTAAAAGATTTTGACTTTGTTTTTCTTCTTAGATTAAAAGGGGAAAAGCTTCAAGCATTGTTAATCTGCAGTCCAGCACCATTGCATTAAATGATCTTCTCAGAAACCAAAAAAAAAGGAAAAAAAAGAAGCAGCACTGAATTCAATGGGGGTAGGAAGTGCTAAATGGGTTTGATCTACTCCCAAGAAATAGCAGCTGATGTAGCAGTGAAGAATGCCATAACTTGTCCACGCACAGAAGTCTGCTTCAGATGCTTTAAGGGGGTCCTGAAGTTCACTTTATTCTCGCAAAATGGATAAGAAGATATGCTTCACTCCACTTTTTCATGTCCGTGGCAGAGACACTATTAAGGATACGCAAAAGTCGTGTACTGTTTATAATGGTAAATTTTTAAAATATTTTTAGTTTAAAAATATATCAAAATAATTATTTTATAATTTAAAATGTACAATTTAAAAATATTAAAAAAATAATTTAAAATGAAAAGTTAAATTTTTTCAAAATCACATTTGAAAGATAATTTAAATCTAAAAAAAAATTAAAGATTTTCAAAAACATAATTTTACCATAATTCCAAACATTACCTTCATCCAGCATCTATCCACCACAAAATGTACAGAATTTCCAGCTGAGCTGCATAATCTAGAGGTTGCGAACAGGATTTTAGTCATAGTCAATGAATATTATAGCATAAGATATGGAGATGCTATACCTGTATGCGTATATCATGATAAGGAGACACTGATTTCCTAATGGGACTGTGGTAGAACAGTACCTAGCCATGTGGCTATAAGGTATTAATTTATATATTTTACCTGCAGAATTAAAGAGGCACCAGTGGTCTAGTGGTAGAATAGTACCCTGCCACGGTACAGACCCGGGTTCGATTCCCGGCTGGTGCATTCCCGAGCTGTGAGGATACGAGTGCTTATTGTGATGATAGGGTCTATCACTACCGTCAGATATATTCATCGGACGAAAAGAAGCGCTTCTGAGCTTGAAACTTTTTTGGATCACAATCAAATTATTATATTATATCAGTGCTAAAGTTTGATAGCTTTTTAGATATATGATGTGCCGACGTGTTATTAACCTCATTTACGAAGATAATATAAAATATTTTTTCAATATTTATATATATATATTTTTTAAAAAAAATATTAGATATTGTGGTTCTTTCTAAATTTGTGTGAATGTGGAAACACAAAATGTTTATTGGACGTGTGATCAACTTGTTTATATATTCATATTCATTTTTTATATAGGCAAAAGCTAATGAAAATTAATGAAAAAAAATCAGTAAACATTACTTAAGTGCATTTTTTATACTTTATATGTTTACGTGTTCTTTTTATGTGAAATCTTTTTTTTTGTTTTGTTCTCTTAGGTAATGTATCAATTTCATCGAATTAATTTTATTTTCTTTATTTCAACTTTTAATATTATATATATATATATTAAAAATGATGCTTAATTTTTTTTAATTTGTTTTTTATAAATTTATCCCGATTTCATAGTTCAATTCACAGGTTTAACATATTAATTTAGGTTGACTTCAGTTGTTTTATTTGTGTCGTTTTTTCTAATTAATTTTTCTCGATCTTATCCTCCAACATTAGATTAGCTGGAAATTAAATTACGTGATTTTTTTTAATTTATTTTTTATGAGATTACATTGATCTCATGACTCAGATTACGAGTTTGACATGTTAAACTAAGTTGATTTTATTTATTTTTGGGTTCTTTTTAATTGAATAATATTTTTTTAAATTGGGCTTCATGATTTTTTTTTATTTGCTTTCCATAGAGTTATTATGATCTCATGACCTGGGTCGCGGGTGTGACAGGTTATCCTAAATTGACTCTGTTTATTTTTTAGATAACTTTTTAATTGAATTTTTTTTTTAATTTCACTTTCTAACAACTCAATCTTTTTATTTTTTTTAATTTTGATATTTTTATATTAGGTTGTTTAGGAATTGAGTTTTATAATTTTGTTTAATTTTTTATATGAAATTATCCAAATTTTATAAATAATTCTGATCAATATAATATATTATAAACTCAATATTTAATAAAATGCTACATTTCCAAATAATCTCTTTAAAATATCACAAACACAACATTTTAAGTATAAGAGTTTGTTTGTCTCTGAGGCAGCGTTTGTGTTTTTTTTAAACGCACTAATAATGGTGTTTGATTACCGATTGAAAGTAATATATAAATTGTAAGCCCCATCATTTATTCGAGGCAGAACCTCGATTATGAAAAAAATAGTTTTTTACTGCTTTTTGCAAGTTCAACCACAAGTTGAACTTTCTTATACGACCAACATAGTGAATTAATTCACTCTGCACTATTCTTTTCATAAAAAGTGAACAGTGCAGAGTAGGGTGATGCTGACATTGGTAATGGATAATTTTTTTTCTTCTAATTTCTAAAATATTTTTATTAACAATGTTATTTAAGAAAAAAAAACTCTAATTTTCTCTACTTCTCGGAGATTGAGGCAGTGATCATGGATAAATTATATACTGCATTATTGGGTTATGATTGTTTGTAAAAGGTTTTTTATTTTTTTTAAAAAAATTATATGAAATATAAAATAAAAAAACATGTTTATTAATTGGGAATGAAAATTATTTTTTCAATTCTTTAATTTTTTTTTAAAATCAAGAGCACTAAAATAGTTTGTTTTAAGAATTATTTGCTATAAAAATAAAATTTGTGTATGGAAGTCTAATATTTTTCATTTTATTTTATTTATATATATAAGAATTATTTTCACTAAAATATTTTTATTTTAAAAATTATTTCAACCACATTTTAATCAAATACATATAAATACCAAATCAACATAAACCAAAAATACTTTTTATAAAACAATTTTATTTTAAATAACAACCACAAAATACCAAACACGGCAATCAAACTCTATCTTCTGAAGTTTTATGATAAATGATAAAAATCCATGAAATGCAGGCATACATACGTGAAGTAATATGTATTGCACATTATAGTCAACAAGCACCAGTGGTCTAGTGGTAGAATAGTACCCTGCCACGGTACAGACCCGGGTTCGATTCCCGGCTGGTGCATTCCCAAGCTGTGAGGATATCTGTGCTCATGTGATGATAGGGTCTATCACTACCGTCTGATCTGGGGACGAATTCGAGTGCATCTGAGCTTGCCCTTTTTCTTTTGTTTTATATTTTGTCAAATTGCATCACTGCCCATCCTCTATCTATATTCCAAAATAAAAGCTTTTTTGCTATATTTTACTTTACTTTCCAAATGTTTGTAATTACTTATTTGAACTCATTCTTTTCTTATTCGTTCAATCGGATCCCCATGCTTAGCATTGTACCCGATGATGTATAAACTAATTTTAATCACATTGAAAAAGAAGGAAATTAAATGTGAGCATAAGCTTGTAAGATTACAAAAAGAAAATTTTTGGATTTTCAAAAAAAAAAAAAACATAGTAATGGATAATAAATTTTTGGTGACATATTATCTTTGATTATATGATGATGTCAAATCCTAAATATATCAAGTGTTTTTCCCGTACTCATAGGGTGTTCGGTTGTCTTTTTCTTACTATATTAAATTATAAACGAGAATATAGATATATTAGAATACAAAAGAGAGCACAATTACACGTCACCAATATTTATTTAAATATGGTTAATTGTTATTATTTTATTAGTGGCTTGAATGAAACTCTGAAAGAGTGCCCATTTTATTATTATTTAACCTGTTAATAGTAAAAATTGCACATCAGTTTTACTGATGGAAAGTGATAAAAAAAAGTATGAAAAATGAAAGTTAATTTGACAAGAAAATAATGAATATTAAAAAATATAACCCAAAAAACTCTAAAAAAGTGTTTGTTGCTGACAAAAATCCACATAAAACTCCATATTTTGCTGTATTCTATGTTTTCATGCATTGAATGAAGGCTAGTTGCAGACCTATCATTGGTTTGGATGGGTGTTTATTGAAGCATTGTTGCAAGAGACAAATGTTATGTGCAATCAGAAGGGATTGAAAGAACCAAATATTTCTCGTTGTACCAGGGATAGTGAAAATTGGAAGTAAAGGAACTTGAACATTGATGAGGCTGGAAACGATGTTTTACATGCTTATAAAACTGGATTTTTAGGACTTAGTGGATCCAACGACACTTGTAATAAAAACACTTTAATATTTAAGTCAGTATGATATTTATATAGGTGGATGGGAGAGTGAGTTGTATTCTCTAGACTTAAATGATTTTTAAACATTGTTTAAGTTTTGTATTAGACTTGTGTTGAGTTTTGTGTTTGTCTAGAAACCTGAAGTCTAGAGAAATGAGTTTTATAGAAACTTGAAGTCTAGAGAAATGAGCTTTATTTATGTAGATTTTCTTAAGATAAATATATTAAAAAATATTATAGTTTTAATATGTTTTATATAAATATCTCATAAACATCTAAGTTATAAGATATATATAAAGATGTGTAAATTGTATAAAATACCATGATTGGACTTGACCCTAAAATTAATATTACCATGTAGTTTTTTTTTATGTCATCAAAGTCACCTAAGTCTTTAAAACAAATATGTTTGGAAGACTTAACCTAATAAGAGTGAGGAAAGAAATACTTACAGTGGATAATGTTATTTTTTTTTGCATACAAGCCACCATAAAAGTTGTTTATGGGCATGGCTTTGGGGCATAGCCATGTAGCGTAGCCGTGGGTGTAGTCATAGGCGTAGCCATATACATAGCCAGGCGCGTTGCCATGGGTGTAGCTGTTGGCGTAGGCACGTGGGGTGTAGTCGTGGACGTAATCGTTGGCGTAGCCGTGCACATAACCATTGGCTTAGCCATTGACATCACATGTCGTTGGTGTATCTGTAGACATAACCACCGTTGTGTTGAGGTTTTGTTAGCCATAAAAAGAGCTTTTGAGAAACAAGAATGAACTGATTTTTTGTACAGTTCCCATAGATGATGCCAATGACGAGGCTAGAAAAAAATTCTCTGGAGAAAGATTAGGGGTGTTTTCCATGGCTGATAAAACTAGATGGAAAGGAGTTGGTGAACCCGACAATAACTGCAAGAAAAACACTTTTATGCTTAAATCAATATAATGTTTGTATAAGTGACAGAGACAATGAGTTGTATTCTCTAAACTTAAACTTCCTTAAACCTTATTGAAGTCTTGTATTAGACTTGTGTTGTGTTAGACTTGTGTTGAGTCTTGTACTTGTCTAAAAACCTGAAGTCTAGAGAGATGAACTCTTGACTCTAAAGAGATGCATCCTGTTTATATAAATTTTTTTTTAATATTTTTTTTTTAATATATCTATAAATATTTAGGATATTTATATTAATTACCTTATAACTTAGATATTTATAAAGATATTTATGAAAATCTGTATATTGTATAAAACACCATAGGCCTAATTGGACTAGGCTCAAAAATTAGTATTACCGTGTAGTTTTTTCATGTATCATCAAACATGTTTTTTTCTAGGCTTAATGTTTTTTGAACCTAAGTGCCACATGACTGCAAAATTCCACTTCATCAAGATTTTAAAAAGAAATTCCTTTACATATTTAAGTTAAGAATCTATTTCATAAAGACTAATTTATTGAATTGATATAAAAAAAAAGCCATTTTAAAGGGTTTTGAAGAGTATAATTATTAAACTCAATCTGAAAATAGACTTTGCACAAGATCCAATTCATGATCAGGTTGGTTAACCCGGGTTAATAAAAGTTTTTTAAAAAGATAAATTAATGTTATTTTGATGTTTTTTTTAAAGTCTACCTGAATTTTGATTGGTTTGATCAGGACAAACTGAAATAACTAAATATTAACTTTTTTGACACTCATTCTAGTTCAGGGAATGGATTGGCTGGTTTCGAGATTTAACCACATGGCTGACTGGGTTTATAATTGTGGCTCCTTGCTTGGGGGTGTATCGTTGGATATTTGGATGTAATAAAACTAATTGAACAAAAGAATCAAGCCCTAATTCTCAGCCCATCAAAGCCCAAAAAACATAAGAGGCCCTTAGGCCAGTTTCACAAGCCCGAATATCATCTCCCAGTCCTCACTAGCTCCATTTTTATTTCTGTTCTGCTTGTTCAATAAACTCAAGCTCCACAAAAACAGTGATTAAAAAAAAAAAATGGCAACAACCCTAGCAAGAATAGCCCGAAAATCCCTAACAACCACCACCGCTTTCTCACTTAACCGTCACTTCGGGACGGAGGCAGTGGCGGCCGCGACAGCGTCGACAAAATCGATAACGCCATCAGCAGATCGGGTGAAATGGGACTATCGAGGGCAGAGACAAATAATTCCGTTAGGTCAATGGCTGCCAAAAGTAGCTGTGGATGCATACGTGGCACCAAATGTGGTACTCGCGGGTCAAGTTACTGTGTATGATGGAGCATCCGTTTGGAATGGAGCCGTCCTACGTGGCGATCTTAATAAGATCACCGTCGGTTTTTGCTCTAATGTTCAAGAACGGTGTGTCGTTCATGCTGCCTGGAACTCTCCTACAGGTTAGGGTTTGTTTTATTGTTTAATTTGGGATCTTCTAGATATTTTAGTAATTTTGAGTTAGATTAGGGTTGTTAATGTATAAGTTTTGATTGATTACTTAGAATTTCGTGATTTGATTGTTGAATTTCTGTTTGGGAATTTCTAATTTGAAGTGGGTATTTTAGTAATTTTATAATTTATTGGTTGGAATGGATGCAATAAGTGAATGTGATTTTAGGGGTCAATGTATTTTTGGCTAGAATGAGCTGAATTAGAATTGGAGGCTTGAAGTGATTGAGAAGGCAAGTACGGAATTTGAAGTATTTGAGTTTTGATTATTCTATATTGACATGATAATTTTTGGTTTCTTAAAGCGGGGTGTGTAAATTAAGGGCAGGCTCAGTCTCTTATTTAATAGATTTTGATGGGATTCGATCAAAATGACATTGATGATGATGAATGACACATTTGCTGCTTTGTTTTAATTTATTTTTCTTCCTTTTGGCTTTCTTTTTTTTTTTTTTAAATTTTTGGTGTAAATTAGAAATGGTGAGTTATTGATTTTGTGTTTCTGGCTGGCATTTTTGGATATCCCCATGCAAATCTCATTTTGTGTTGTGTATTGAAAGAAGGAAATAGAAGGTGTAATCTGTAAGTGTCCTTTTGTATTGGTTATAGAAAGAAGGAAAGTAAAGGTGTTTTTAGGAACATGAATGAATTGTAGCTTTCAAGAGATCTATATTTGAAATTTGATAGCACTTTGTGTTATGACCTCCATGGAATGAATACTTCATTAATAAGGGTTGTCGTTGTTGAAATTTGTAGACTCAATCTATTTTTTACTTTTCATCTTTGTGGATTTTGTGCTCATATGAGTATCATGTAAGCTTTCAGAAAAAAAGATGGAGTGGTGGAACAGGAAAATAGATACTAAGGAAGGTAGACTAAACCTCTACTTTGATGAATGAAATCATGTTTTGAAGTTACTAATTTTGCTTAGAATTGTTTAGACCAGCTTGTTTATATGTCTCTGATACTCTAATGAATGTTGTTTCTACACTGTCTAAAGAGAAATAAGAACAGCGATCAATTTTTTGTCCCATGAAATAGCCAGCATGTCATCAAAAGTATTATAGTGCGGATATGTGCAATGAGCATGTTTTAGTTGGAGGTTCAATCTGTTAAATGATTTCTATGCCAACGTCTGATGGTTTCTGAAGCAGTTACTTGATTGTTTATATTTAAATTACAGTTTTCTAGAATTAAAGAATAGGTTCTCACAATCACATCAATCCACTAAATCGTTGCTTTAAGCTTTTAATTATGGCTAGGTGCTGTTAAGTAGAAAAGTGTTTGAAAATTGGTATGGAAACTTCGACTTTATATGCCTCTAATCCTGCTTCCAACTTAAAACAAATTGTGACCATAAGGAAAGGTATCTTCTAGTATATTTGGTACGCCATTGGTGATTTGAGCGATAGACTTGTAGCACTGCCTGATATTCTATTAGCATACTGATATCTGTTCTGTGTATGTGTGCGCCCATCTGTGCATGTTAGGGTGTGTGTGAATTGTGAAAGCTTCCTGTCATGTAATTTGTTGATTCTTTATGGCTTTAGATTGGTCCTTTCCCAGTAGGTTCACTAGCTTGTTCGAATTAGAGGCACTTTGTATTTGAACCTAAAGATTTTTTCATGTTAAATTTTGTTTTACCTAGACATTAGAGATTAAGATTTTGGCAACTACATATTCAATAAGCCAAGTTATTCCAATAGGGCCCCATACTTTATGGAAAATGTGGACACCTAATATGGTATATAGTTGTGGTTTGATAAAATTTGTACTTCATGCTGAAAGAACCCTAGCTTAACCAAAAGGTCCTTGGATTTGATTTTTGCTTTTCACTAGTGCACTTTCTTTCGTTGTTACTTGTGATTGGCTGTTTTGAAGTGAGCAGACACCACTTGTCTCGTCAGTATTTTTTAGTATTGGTAGTTAAAAATCCAAATGGTTTAATTTTCAAAGCGATCATTTATCATCTTGACAGCAACCATTGCATATCCATCTAGCATTCTGTTCTAGCTGTCATTTTTGGCTTGTTTTTCTCTAATCTTTTGTGGCCCACATGTTGACCTCGTTAAAGTTTTTTGTCATCTCAAGTACCTTGCATTGTGAAAATAGTCTAAAAATATGTATGTATAATAGTTACTGCTTGTGTGTTTGGAGAGATTCCTTTATTTTGCTAGTCTTTACCTATGAATTTATATGACTTGCGTGTGATCTTTTACCTTGCATGGGTCCATAGCATCTGGGAACTGTTGCTAAATATACCAATAAGTGATGGAACTACACTGGCATAAAGTTTGCATGGGTACTATGGGCAACATAGCATGTTTACCATGGCTTTCTGTTCTTGATATCTTCATACAGCTTCTCAGGTTCAGGGTGACTTGGTTTGAGGTGAAAAATTGGATGTAAATTGTTAAGGGCATAAAAGTTAGATTTTTAGGATGTTTGTTGTGTTAGCAAATTGGTAAGTAAATTGTTAGTGTAGAGAGATAATGTTGAAATTAAATCAGTGGCAAGGTTGAAGAAACATAAAAAATTACGTGGGTTGTTTTGAGGAAAAAAGGGAGAGACAAATAGTTTGGAGATGATAGTTCCTCCCAAGGAAAACAGGGAGGTTTTTTTTTTAGTCTTCTTCCCTTAAAAGTTTCCCCTGTGCTTAAAACATACCAAGCAAGATTAGCAATTAATGCATTGATTATCGTCCTTCATTTATCTCCACCCAAAAGCATCCTCAATGTAAAATCTTCTACAGATGCAAATACGTGGCTCCTTGTTATGAGCTCCACTGAAGACCTGTGATTTTATTTTTTGTACATCTTTTATGTGTCAGGACTGCCAGCAGAGACATCCATTGAAAGGTACGTTACTATTGGTGCTTACAGTCTTTTGCGGTCCTGCACCATTGAGCCAGAATGCATCATTGGGCAGCATTCTATCCTCATGGAAGGATCTTTGGTGGAGACGCACTCTATCCTTGAAGCTGGGTCTGTGGTTCCACCAGGAAGAAGAATTCCAACTGGTGAACTTTGGGCTGGAAATCCAGCAAGGTTTGTCAGGACTCTGACCCACGAAGAAACTTTAGAAATTCCTAAACTCGCTGTTGCAATCAATGATCTCAGCAAAACCCATTTCTTCGAGTTTCTTCCCTACTCCACAGTATATTTAGAGGTTGAGAAGTTGAAGAAGAAGTTGGAGATTAAAGTTTGATTCTTTTTGGCCGTTGTGTTTCTATGTATCAGTCAACTGTAGCATTTCTTGCATTCAAATAAACAGCTCGAGAACATATTGAAGCAAGCTTCTCTGTTCTTTCTGTTTGTATTTGATTTTCTCTGATTGCTGAAAGAGCCGGTTGTGAATTTCAACCAAATGGGTTTATACAAATCACGAAAGACACTTTGTCAAGTAATCCTATTTACCATAAACTTTTGTTCAAGATTACTGCACCTGGCTTTGTTTTATTAGTTTTGTTCAATGTAAGTGAAGATGCTCCAGTTCAGTGGAGGAAACAGCATCGCAATGTCTATGTGACCTGCCGGCCGAAAACAACTACCGGTGATGTTGATAGGCGGGTTGTCATGTGGGGGACAAAGGATTTAAACTTTTCCTCTCCTTCTGTTGTAGAAAAATACATGGACTGGGATCACAGAATCGAGGGTTGGTGGAAAGTTGTAATGATAGATCCATCAACCCTATCCTTTTGCACGAATCTGAAGCACCAACCAAACCTAGCCATTTTGTAAATTAAGAAGATATTATATTGTTGCACGAGTGACTACTGCAACTCTTTTACTCTAATGGTAGCAGCCCCTTTGTTTTCTGTGTTCAGGTCAGGTCAGGGTCAATGGCCATCAAGATAACTCTAATTTTAATTTAAGGAGTTACTATTCATCCACCAAGTGAATTGACTAGAAAGGTTTAGATTAATGAAAGGATCTTTGTTTAATTAAAAAAAAAAAAGGTTACAAAGAGCCGAGGAACCTCTTCTCATGTTGGGTTCTAAATCTTGCTTTCTATTGGATTTTAGGGCAAGGAATTAGGTATTTAGTCCTCGGAGAAATAAGAATGTGTGTTTGGTATTGTGGTAATTTTTATGGTTGTGATTTGAAAAAAATTGTTTTATAAAAAAACATTTTTAGTTGAGGTTGGTTTGGTAAAATATATGTTTGGTTGAAACTCTAGTTGAAATTGAGGTTGAACAAAAAGTGTATAATATGTTTGGTCAAGAATGCTTTTTAAATTGAAGTTATAAAATAACTAAAAAAGATATATATTAATATTGATGGTTTTTAATTTAAATATTATAAATTTAACTATTGCTATTACATCATGAAATAAACAATACTTTATATAAAGTATTTTTTATTGTTTCATTAAACTATCTGCAATTCCATCACGTACGAAATCCATCCGACAAGAACCACAGTTTTCATGGCTTCCTGAGCGTGCAACAACATCAGGTAAAATATCATCAGGAACAAAATTGGGATTGCGATCAAATTATGCAAATGCTACGTCATCATGCAATCTTCTTCTAATGTAATTATGTAGTGGCATTGATTAATGTTAAACACTAGTTTTTTGAATAAAACACAATATATGATAATTTCTTTTTGGATTTTTTTATTTTACTGGGTCGGACTGGTCCAATGCATTTAGGTTTGGATCAGACACGGTCCGGCCATGAACAATGTTCACATGCAACATGAACAATGGAGAATGCAGAGGACGAAGGAGAAGGAGAAGGAGAAGGAGAAGGGAAAGAGCAGGCTATCCCGCGCAGCGGTGATGTCTAGTTGACGGTGAAAACAACGGACTCCGGTGGTGAATTGAGAGAGCTGCCCTTCATTGTTCTCATGCAACATAAAGAGTGGAGAGTGAATTAATTCACCCTCTACTGTTCACTTTGCAGAACATTGGAGAATGCAAAAAACGAACGAGAAGGAGAAGGAGAAGAGGAAGAGCAGGTTATCCTATGCGGCGGCGATGTCTGGCTGGCGGTAGAAACAGCAGAGGCCAGTGGTGAAAGGGAGCTACTCTCCACTGATGGAGAACGATACTTTTTTTCTTCTGTTTTTGCTCTTCTTCTTCTCTTTGTATTGCGTGCCTTTGTCCACAGTTTGTAACACAAATTGAAGTTGTTTTTTGTTAACCTGCGGTTCAAACGCAAATAATAATAGGTTTCACAAATAGAAAACTGTGTTTAAAATATAACCAAATAATTTTTTTTTTTTTTGTGGTCTGCTCCAAACACAAAAGCAGCCACAAAAGCAAATACTCTCTTACGAGGAGAGTGGGCTAGTCATTAGGCATGCGAGGGAGCCCACCCTTAGAATCTAAATGATCAATTGCTTAAACGGATTAGCTAAGCTGGATGGATATCCATTGCCAATTCACATTTTTAATAATATAATTTATTTAAACTCTTTTCAGTCTCCATGACAACATTAATGTCTGTTTATTTTAATTTTTTAAAAATATTTTTTAAAAATTAATTTTTATTCTATTTTTTTAAATTAATATTTTTTTAATATTTTCAAATCACATATTAAAAATAATTTTTTTGAATGAAAATATATCTTTTTAATATATTTTTATATAAAAAATACTTTAAAAAACAACAACTAATCCACTTTTAAATATCATAAAAATAACAAGCCAAGCCGTAATCATATATTTGCAAAAAGAAATTCTCAAGCAACTAGTAGCGATTTGACATAACATGAACAACATTATTATTGTTCTTCATAAAAATGTTTTAAGAATAATAATACTACTGTTTCCAA
>Ga0307518_10001205_pt1 | contig 19422 bp, 26 predicted proteins | sample 25_EM_MG_FD_203889 | JGI IMG/M metagenome (GOLD analysis project Ga0307518, IMG submission 203889) | Populus trichocarpa ectomycorrhiza microbial communities from riparian zone in the Pacific Northwest, United States - 25_EM | ecosystem: Host-associated > Plants > Roots > Unclassified | place...
AGTTCAGGGAAATCAGCCATACGACTGCTGAGGGATTTCAATGCCAAAGTATTCCAAGCATCACATAGCTCGCAACTACTTGCCGAAGATGATCAATTAAAAGAACTCGACATGGAGACGAAGGAGCAATGGGGAAGAAATGGAAGAGGGCGGCAGCGAAACTGAAGGGAAGGAGATGGCGAGGACGAGAGAGCTCGATAGAGAGGCGTCAAACAAGGTGTAATAGGACACATCCAAGGGAGAATTTTATATTTCTCACGCCCGTCCAGAAAAGGGAACACTTTCAAAGTTGGGTGTAAGGTCATCCCAGAACCCTTGCTTTGCAAGCAAGGGAACCAGAAGAGTGAGATTTGATAATGAACAAATTCCAGCAATGGCCAAACAACAGTCCTCCCTCCAGCCAGACCGTCTAGACTAATCATCATAGTCGCCAAACGACCACTTTTTCTCCCTTGGACTTTTGGGCTGCCCAGGAAAACTACATACCTTTCTTTGGATGTAAGTGCAGCGGCTTATGCATTTGACTAGAAACAATGCCAGTAAGTTATAGGGGCCTCGGTAGCTCGAGTCAGAGTCGGTCCTTTATTCTCGTTGAAACGTTACTGGCATATACCTGCCATGGGCCAAGGAAAAGACGGCGCATTGTCCGCTGACTCCCCACTGTCCTTGTTGCTGGACGGTGAAACAAGCCCAACAACCTTTTATGTTCTCCGGTCCCTCACTCCCTTTACCAAGTCCCAAATATACCTCGTCCAACCAGGCACCCACACAACTTTTCCAGACCAACTTATCTTGAAAGTGTACGATCCACGATTCTCGAACGGACGCTCCGAGCGGATGGACTATCGGTGGTCGCTTCCCGTAGAGTCTCAGGCAGCCCAAATGAGGGCGCTGGACAGTTCTTGGGAGGATATCCCTCTTCACAACCTATGGACTCAGGTCATGCTTTGCGAGGAACGCCCTGAACCTTGGCTATGGGAGCACTACCTCTTTCGATGGCAATGGCGATCCTTCAAAGCGGAGGTTGAAGCATACAGACGACTGGCACAGCTACAGGGACGCGGCATTCCAAGACTCTATGGATTTGGAAAGCTGCTCCCTACCCCCTCGGGCTTACGTGCCATTGATCCACCTGCTGTGCTCGTTGAGTACATTCCAGGTGTGACGCTGAGCAACATCAACCCGAAAAAGGTCCTCCCAAAGCTTTATCGGCCGCTGATACCAACTGTTGCCACTTTTGAGGAGTGTGGAGTTCTACATCGTGACATTTGCAATCCGACCAACATCATGTTTACACCTCGAGAGGCGCCGAAGAGGGCAGTGATCATTGACTTCGGATCCTCTGTCACGAGGGATGTCCGGAAGTCGGATCGGGAGTGGGCGGAGGATGTAGATGAAGCTGACGACATGGCATCCTTGAGGCTGATATTACAGCGAAAACTCAGGGTTAAGTTGGATGTTAGCGAATTCAAGGTAAATGCGGCCACGCTTTCCACAACAGATTCCCAGGAATCAGACCGGGACAGGGCAGAGGCGGTGGACACTACTGACGACGGTATTGAAGCCCTGAGGTTGTCACTGGAGCGAAAGCTTGTAGTCGAGCTGGAAGATAGCGACTCCGCGATCTCGTTAGGCGCGGTAGATGATTGACAACTGCTGCGGAGCCTTGCTTTCTGCTCTGGTTCTACATGTTGCCACCACACGTTTGACCTTCATCGTAGTTAAAAGTTATCCTTTATTTACTTACCACGAACTCTTCATTATGTGTACGTCAGATCCCGTCCCAGTACGAACCCGAATATCAAAGGCTATATGACTGATTCCCTTCGGACAGTCCACTCAGGAAGCGGTCATATAGCCTTTGTAATTAAGGTCGGCTCCCAAGCTACCTGCATCTCTCTTCACTACATAGTTCAACGCAACCAGAGATAAAAGCATGGCCCGTTTACTGACAAACGGGTAGAAAGCATGTTCAATAGGAAAGCATACACGTTTCAATACAACAGCGAAAGTACAGCGGAGCGGAATATGACATATCTCACACATGTTCTGACATATGCCGTACCAAATCCTGAAAATGCCATCAGTAACAGCAATTCAACGCGCAGAAAGATGCCCACCTCCTTGCTATCAAACATCCGGGAACACAGCATCGTTTTATGGCGCCACATACAAGGGAACCATGATGGATCCTCATAGCTCGATTCCTCTGGCGGCGGGACCTGTGAACCCGGTATGATATCCATATCATTTGGGTCCCAACTCTCAGATTCTTCTTGAAAGGACATAGATTGGTCTGGAGCCTGGGAATGGGAAGAGTCCTGCGAAGTACAACACTTCGCCAGCTTCATTTTTAGACTGGCTTTGTCTTTCACCAGCGACACAACCCTGCGTTGTAGTTTGTTGCGATGGACGGAAACCCTCTGTTGCGCACGCCCGAGCTTGCGCAGATCAGTCTGGAGAGAATCATTCTCCTGAAGCAATTTCTTGCAAAATGCCTCCAGTTCTGCTGCTTGCGCTGCACGCATACGCACATCGTCGTTGGTCCTGCTATCTTTCATCTGTAGAATTTCCGCCAACATCTTCCAGCGGTGAACGTCGTCCTGCAGAGCCTTCACCTTCGCCTGCGAACCCATTGTGAGCGTGGCACAGTAAGTGTGGATAAATGGTCTGTGCATACCTCAAAGAGCGCCTTGATTGCTGCAACACCTTCTTTGGCTTGGCTTTCAGCGATCGCCACCCTCCCTTCCAGCTCGACGTTCTCCCCACGAACGGAGCTAACATAACTCGAAGCCTGCGCATACTGCTCACGGAAGAAGTCTCGGTCCTTCTCAGCTGACAGTTTCGCAGCAGCCACGGCGTCGACAGAAGCACCTAGTTCAGTGACTTTGCGGGACAGCTCATCGCGCTCTTTGGTCAGCACCTCCCGCTCCGACGCCCAAGTGGCCATCGCAGAGGATGTGACCATGTCCGGATCCTGCAACTTCTCCGCAGGAGGGGTCATCATAGAATCGCCGCTTAGACTGGTGACGTGATCCGGGGGCTTAGAATGCTCTTTCGACAACTCCCTACGTTGCTCCTCCCAGACATCATGGGCGTGCTTCCATCGCTCAACCTCCTCCACCCACATTACCCGGTCCTCTGTCCACCGCTTGCGCCTCTCTTCCAACCCAGTTCGCTCTGCATTGAGCCGGCTGCGCTCCTCAGCTACAGATGAATGGAGTGCCTCGCATTCCTGCGCGACTTTGGTGAGTTCGGCGCGTGTGGTCTCTGAACTCTGCCGTTCATGTGCGAGCTCACGTTCCAGGCGCTGGATCTCCTCAGATTTGACATTGAGCAACGAGAGTGCCTCGCCAAGGTGTCGTTTCGGCGTGTCCAACTAGACCGTGAGCGGGTGGGGATCGGTGCGAATATATGATACGACAAGGGAATATCCCGGTATAGTTATCTCTGGTCAACAATTGTCAACGAGGAAAGATCTCAACTTACGACAGAGCGTTGTGAATCGCGTGGCGGTGAGCGGACGTCTCTAGAACCTGGCAGAGGTGCCTGGCGGATGCGGATGTCGTCCATGTCTAACTGTTGTTGACCTTGACTAGCTTGAACGATAACGCTTGCCAGCTGCAGATCTTCTGTGCGGGTAGAAGATCGTTCAGGTGCGTCTTGAGATTGAACGTGTCTGGACTGCTGAAAAGATTCAACACCATTGGTGCAACCAAGATAAAATAGGCATTACCTCTACCGGATCAGCATCAACCGAATTCGGCATAACATCTCCCTCAACCGCATCATCGATCATCTGCGAAACCTGGTCCTGGGCCACGAGAGCAATGCCATACATTGCCTCCTGCGTGTCCTCTTCCTCTTCCTCACGGAGTATTATACGGAGCACCTCAATATCTCTAGGTGTCCGATTGAGGCTTTGCGTCTCGAGTATCCCGCTTTGAGTCCGGGTCCCTCCGCTAAGATCGACATATGCAACTTCCATCTCCTGCACGGCTGATTCTAGAGCATCAGTTCCGGCGGCTTCGCCATTATTTCCATTAGGCTCATCACTAGCATCCCTATATGGGATACCACCACCACCCCCTACAACTCTCCCGTTTTCAGAGATATGTTTAAAACCGTTGAAAGCCGTCTTCTTGCACGCGGCCGACGCGAGGAACTTTTTTGGCTTCGAAATATAGTTCACAGGCGTTTTTTGGGCACACCGGATCGCAAGATTCTTTTTTGGCGGCTTCGGACCTGCCACGGAATTGGCCTCTCGTTTTCGTTGTTGTTCATCGAATAGTTCTTGTCCTCGCTTACGCAGCTCCGAGTCAGTTTTCTGTCCCAATTTGTGTGATATATCCTCCTCCTCCTCTACATCTTCATGCTCGGGATCGTCGTCGTGCTCGACTTCGTGATCACTAACAGAATCCTGCTCGTCGATGGGCCTCTCTTTCTCTTTCCCTTTTGACCTTCCTGTTTTCAGCGCCCCTGATACGGCCACCCTACTTCGCGGAGAATCGAAGCTCTCGATGGAGCTGGGTAGTGGTTCGGCCATGTTAGCCTTCCCCGGCTTATTACGATATCCAGTTTTTGACGGCGTGAGATATTGCCGATCGTGAGGACGGGGAGAGTTTCCGATTAAACGAGTGATGGGTAGCGGTAGTTTAACGGTCGAGGAGAGCTCGTTGATGGGGGAGACAGTAGAGGATGCGGACACGGGCATGACAGCAATTTCGGGGAAGTCTAACTTGGTTAGCTCCTTCATGCTGCCCTTTCCATTCTTATTTGTTACTTGTGGTTTGGGGGAGCCGGAAAGGGGAGAGGATTGGCTGGGTTGGGATCCTTGCGGCAACTGGCTAGTGGACTGACTTTCAGGGACTCCCGGTCGAGACTTGGACATAGTGCGTTTAAGTGGTACAGGAGAGGTGGGAGGTGGGTCACCAAAATCATGGTCCACAAGGGCGTCGCATGGCTCCTCCATCATACGGTCGAAGAGTTCAAGGCGGGCTAGCGCACGTGGAGACAAAATAGGCTCTCGATTAGTTGATTTTGGAAGAGCGCTGGGAACCATGTGAGATGCGGGACAAGGAGAGCGGCGTGGCAATTGTGCTTTCTTGACTATTACTCTTGGCTTTGGCCTCGGTTTCGGTGTGGGAAGGGTTGACGATAAGTTGCCACGCTGAGACGTCCCATCGTCGCGGGATGTACAATGTAACGTCTTTGAATGAGGGTCAGGTATTTTCATCGACGGCTCCTGTATTTTGGACTTGTCTTTCCCAGAGCTCACTTGACGCTTGACTCCACGAGGCGGCCCAATCTTCACCTGTTTGATGCCAGCAGGTCCCTTCTCTGAACCAGACGTATCGTTATCTGAGCCCGAGTCGAGCTCTTTAGCTGACGCAGTCAGCTTAGTAGAAGGAACTGCTACAATGACGGTAGGGGACCGCTTTTGTTTCTTTCGCGGCCTAGGGGATTCATGTCGCCCTTCCAGTTTTCCTTCATCTGGTGATAATTCGGGGCTATCTGATCTGCGCTTACGCTTGGTAAGAGGTGGTTTATTGACAGGAGGTGGAGGCACATGAGTAGAACGTTCTTCATCGGATGGTGTCCGAGGGGTGAACCCTGCCCGATTGGCCTGGCGCGTTATGCGCGTCGAAGATGCCCTGGAGGTCGAAGTCGACATCCTAGATTTTGTGATGGAGCGCGAACCCGATCCTGTCCAACATAAAAGAACACTAGTGTGAACTAACACTGGCTGGAATATAATGAGAAGGATCTTGCTTACCCCGTTTCTTGGACGCTGTTGCCCGTCCTTGTGCCTTCTTTGCCTTCCACTCCGCTACGAGGTCATCCGTGCAGTCGCGCTTATTGACCCAGTCCTGTGGCCACGGCTTCCCTGTGGCAGGGTTCACGCCAGACCATTTAACTTTGTATTTGTTACCGCGCTCGGCCGTAATTTCCTCTACCGCATAGAGGATCTCGTCGTCATTATCTTGGGGAACAAATTGTGTCTCGAATTCAAAGTCAGCACCAGAGTTGTTGTTGGCCTTTGCCTTGTCCGATGTCATGATGCTCTGGTACACTGCGGTACTTGGTTGACGATGTTATTATGTAATTCGCAACACTGAAAAACACAAGTGGAAAGTCAACCAGCGGCACCTAATGGCACTTGTCATGCGCATGCAGATAATTTGTACCGTCGCTGTGCTTTGCCTAATTAGCCATATAATAATTGGTACTACATGCACAAACCAGACAACTGGAGAATTTCTAGTACAAAATGGCATCGCTCAGGGTGAAAAAAAGAAATGTACAAGGTAATCGCAACATCTAATACGCGAACCTGGTTTTCCTAATCAGGAGCGTTACTTGGCGCCTGGGTCGTGCTCCATTCCCCTGCTGGCCGCCCACGATTCGGGTCCCTAGTCAATTTTTGTTGTTAAATATAAAGGCATTTTGCTTTTCTCACCACTTACCGCCCTGTTATTAAGTCTTTGATACTTGATTCTCCTGGAGAACCATTCTGCGGCCGTTGATCCCGTGTCAAATTTATCCTCTGGATACTGCTTCACAGCTTCTGCAATTATTGGACTATCCTTCACCAAAGCATGGAGCACTTGGGTATTGTTGGGACGGGTGAAGAATACAAGGGACCAACGCTCATGCTCGGCCTGGGCTCCGGGTGGTGGGACCACCCTGTGGACAGCAGACTTGAGAATCCCACCACTAAATATCGAGAGAGCGTCCCCGACGTTGCAAATAGCGTGTCCGGGTATGGGCTAATTACCGGGATAGACGAGAAATCTCCAAAGAAATATGGCCTACATACCTTGACATACTTCCATTCTGTCTCTCCTGGAAGAATCACCTGCAAACCTCCCAAAATATTGTGCAGAAAAGACTTAAGAGGTCATCGGTGAAAACAAAACAAAAACAAAAAAGAAACGCTTACGAGGGATCCAAAATCACTGTGAGCACCGATTGTAGGACGATCCGCTAATGACTTCCCAGGCATTGCAGGTACCCTAATTAACCTAGCTTCACTACCACTTTGTTGGTCACGGGTATGTAGCGCCTCCAGTGATCCTTCTGGGAGCCCAAGTCGACGACTGAAAACACGGAGAACTGTGTTGTTCACCTCAAGCGACTTGCATACGAAGGGTTTCACGACCGAAGTCATTGCTGTGGTTACTGTGGGGGGATAGTCTCGGTGGACCATCTGAGGGAAGGCAAGAACATCGTCCTTGGCGATGTTCATAAACTCGCTGGCGTCCGATAGCCTGTCCAACTCAGGCGCTGCGGTGACGAATAAAATGATGTTACACTCACCCCGACGCATCAACAGCATTGCCTCCCATTTTCTTATAGCTAAGCTTCTGTTAGATCCTGCGCCATCGGAAAGAGTAAAATTTCGAACCCAAATGAACGCCCAGAGTCGCCTTGTTCGTACTGAAGTTTTTCTTCTAAAGGGAGAGAAAAGACTTCGGCCCCCAATTTGAACATGGCCTCGACCTCTTGTTCCGCAACATGGTTCTTCAAGCTGGAACAAGGCCGTGTCAGCCATTATCACAGACAGCGTTTTCCTGTTTAAATTAAATCTGGGATCCACTAGTCTGGCCTGTGGACAGACCGTACTAGAAATCGCAAGACAGTCGTTCCCTCTCGACGGGTTCCAACACCGTCTGTGGCGCGTATGTCTACTAAACAGTGTTACTCACTACCAGAAGCCAAAGGTGGTAGCCGCCTCCCACAACCTCTCAGTTTCTGCCTGGTCACCGCCTTTTATATGATCGTAATCGATGACGAGGAGGGGATGAGTGGGGATGTCGCTAGGGAAAGGCGGGGCTGTAACTCCAGGCATAAAATGTAAGGTATGCAATCACGCAAAGTTAGGGCGTGGCGCTCGGTGCTTGTGGTTATATATGTGAGTAAATCTCAACCGGTATCTAAATTGGTGAACATCGCAGCGATAGTAGAGCCGTATGACGAAACGAGAAGCCACAACTTACGTAGATATGTGTGACTGTTCTCCAAACGAATGATGTCGTGTGGCCAGCTGACTAGGTAGGCCCCAATACTTGCATAGCTCCGAGTAGTACGTAGCCCAAAAAATGCGAGGAGAAACTTTATCACAAGGCGGCACGATTACTACAAGTACTTGCTTGGCCATTCTGTCTGAAATTAGGCTCAGCTGAAGGTTTCACAGCCGTTCTGCGAGTTTTTAACAGACGTCTTCCATGCTACTGAGGAGATGATTTGGTTACGTTATAGCGCTCATGGAACGGACAAGCAGAATTGCCGTGGTGGCGGGACACGAAGACATATACCGTAGCTTCATGGATTCAGAATAAAAGGCTCAGTATTCGAGGAATATACGCGGGTTAAGTGCCTCACATGCTCGAGGTAAAAGCCTCGTCTCACCCTAGCGACTTCCCATGTCGGAGGAGCTATCCTTGGAATCGGGTTGCATAGGACTTCCGGACCTTTAGGCTGGACCTATCGAAAGAGACAACAGAAGTCACAAGATATTCCGAGGACAGGTGCTTATAGTATGTAGTCATCTTCTCTAGTACTGGCGAGGTATTTATACATGTTTGTGTCCAAGGGGCTTCCCGTTCTTGAAGCTTGAAGCAAGCAATGGGCCGTCTATGCAGTGGATCTTTTCGGCCGATAATTTTTTTCAAAGAAAGTGCAGTGTATCTCAGTTCACATGATAGTAACTGCCCTCTGGTGAGGGTGGAGACTGGCATTTTCTGTTGTAACTCATTCCTTGACGTATCGCATCGAGATTGCAAGTTGCTCTCGTACTTCTTTGGGTTTTATTGCCCTTTGGTATTGCAATCGCCAGCATCGGGGAGCTTATCCTAATTTATGTTGAAGTTATGTGTTCAACTCTCACCTCCAAGTGGACCAAGTTGATGGGTAGAATTCAGGTTAACTCTGCAAGGAACCCATCAAGAGTATGGACCTTCAATTTACCAGAAAAAAACCAGACGACATATCCGTGACACAGAAGTCGCGAGCACCCGTTAGCTCGTATGGAATATAAGATCGCAATTTCACAGCATGGACATACATCCCAGTGACGCATGGGGCGCGGGGGCGTGTATGGATTAGTTCACTCAGGTACTCTCCAACGAAACACCTTTCCTGAAGCATCGCCTACCCACAGTATTTCTCTGTCACGCATCAGTGTATCGTTGACAAGATTCTAAAACAAGACCTACCCAACGAATTTGAGAGCAGTAATTGCCGCAGATGGCCCAGGATCGCCTAGAAGGTCCCGCACCTTCACGAACTCCCATTGTGCTTTGCTGGCTGTAGGAGTCCCATCTGCATTCCACGAATAAAGTGTAATTGAACCATTCGTATTGCCCACAGCCAGAATTCCTAGTTGGGAATAATCGCGCTCATGAAATGCAATGGAGGTAATTTGGGGAGCGGAGGATACAACACGCGTTGATAAAAGGTCAAGTTTTGTGATCGGTCGTGCATTGATGGTATGGAGCCACAGGTAGCGAGTCGAGCATGTGGCAATGTACCCCTGGAACGCCAAATCAATGCCAGTTATCATGGAAGATGTATTTGACTTACAGCAGATTCATTAATGGCAACAAAGTTCACAGCCGAACTCTCACGAGGAACAGTACCATCATCATGCCAGATGGATCGTACATATGTCCCACGATTTAAATCCCATAAAATTGCACTTCCATCGGAACTTCCGCTTACCACGACGGACCAGGTCCTAGATGTCTGAATGCACAACACAGAGGCATTGTGCCCACGAAGCAAGTGGGTAAGCGATAACGAAGGCTCCCTGCCCTTTCGATGCCTCATATTATGCGTGCCAGAGAACGAAGGGGCTAGTGGGCTTGTCCCGTGTGAGAGGTGCCATATACGAAGAACAGAGTCGGCCGAACCGGTGACAAGGGTGTCTTGGTCCGCAAAGACGGCACAAGTTGGGTAGACTGACTCAACGGTCTGTGCAACCTGGGGTGGAATTGTCAACAGGACACGTACAGTAACAAAAGAAACGCATACGGCATGGTGAAAGAGGACTTGCAATGCTCCTGGGTCCGAGGCTTTCCCCCACTGCACATGGTCGTCACAATGTGATGGTCGGAAAATCTCCCCATAAGGCATGGGATAAACTTTTCCACTAGGATCTGTAGCTATATGAACTACGGGAGAGCCCAAGGCCACTGCGGCCAGTGAGTATGAAGTCGCATGTGGATGCTTCTACTTACACTTTAGTGGTCTAGCATCTCTTGTCAGAACTAGCGCGTCTTCACATACACCCCTCGTGACTTGTGCTGGAAGGCTTAATAGACCCTGCAAGTTTCGTTGTGGGTGAGGAGAATCAAACAATTTCCGTGGAGTTTGGCCAACTGCCAGAGCCGTCAGATTACCTTCCCAATGGCGGTAAATGAACATTACAGTTGTGAATGATACCGATTGTAGCCTCTCGCTCCACAGGATCTATGACCTTGTCAAGATCTATGCCAAAGGTAATTAGCGCCGGCAAGTAGAGAATAATTCACTTATACGTCACCGATCGCGCCATCATAGCTCAGGGGATGGAACGCATTGAATGACTCAACACTACGTTGCTGACATCCCCATATGAGATCTATCCAGGCTGGAAGATTCTCGCTGACATAGTGACTTTCCAGAGCCTGTAAAGGTGGTTATCAGATGCACGCACTCTCACAAACAGTGTTACTCACGCGGCGATGCAAAGTCACGAAGAGAAGAGGGTCCTCTTTTGCCCACCGAGGCAACTTGACGTCGTCAATTTTCTCTCCCGAGCTTTGCGAACCAAAGTCGAGCCGTGATATATTTTCAAGGAACCTGAGTGCAGACCAATTAGAAATGGCCAGACCAGATGCGATAGGACCCACTCCGGAAAAGAAAAGAACTCTGGTACTAGTTCCCGAACGTCTCCTCTCACATCTTGCGAAGCTGAACGATACGCTGTCTCGATGTCTCTATTAAAAAGAAATTAGGACCGAATCGTGCAGGCTGTTGCTGACATACGAGAATAGTCGATCAGGGAGATCCCAATCGCCACCCTAAACAAACGAAATTAGCCACCTCCAATCGAGGAAACCAAAAGGTGTGTACCTGCAGAGTCTTGAACATGCCCGTAAAGGGCATGAGGCGAATCAAGTAGTGGCACACGATCATAGACCTTGAAATGATCAGCGTATTTAGCCGTACCGATACACTAAAAATGGAACGACGCACGAACTAAAGTGAGTGCCATAATGGAACGGTTCCTCATCAACGCTCTGGAGATTGAGATATCGATTCTCGGCTATTTTACGTCGTCCTTCTGTGAGAGCTCCCATCGGCTTCGTCAGACTAGAAAAAGTAAACCACAAGCAAACAGAATGGGTAAAACAACTTACTCCCGAAATGAATCAGGCGAAGACAGGTCAAGCGTGTCAGAGGTGTAATCTTGCAGAACCCAAGCTGGCGACCAAATTCAGCGGTGATAGAGGTCAGAGTCGAAAAGACACACGGAAAACGGGATATTGGGTGGCATCGTTCGGCGTTCGCCCTGAGAGCTGATTAAGGATGCTAATGTACGCATACTGTCTCCCAAGTCTGTCAGTAAAATGTATACCAGACAATGAGCCAATAAATATACATTGCTGATTTCGCGGTTACACCACTGTTGCTGTGCGGTTGCCAATGCCTTCTCATGCGGCGTGTTCAAAGTTCTTCCCCCAGGGAGCGCAATGCTCATGTCTCGCAGGATGAGGCTGAAAATGGAGGGATGTCCATGTAAGGAATAGCGCGAGATGATAGCTTGCAACCGTTGAGACGCGTCGTGGCGCTGGGCACCACTGAGGAACACCACCAATAGCGTGCGGCTGTCCTTGAAGAACACCTCTAGCCTTGTGACTAGTTCATGATAACGTCATTAAAAAAATGAGCAATACATACCCAACGTCTCTGAAAAGAAACGATCTGTTCGAAAACCCAACTATGTGCCCCAGCTGCCTGGAAGTATATTGTGACAGTCTGCCTTGTCCATTTCAGTTGAAACGTACCATCGTCGTGCTGCTTGGCGGCTCCGCAACCCAGGAGTGCTCCCGGCAACAAAAAACATGCCCTTTGGAGCATCAATGGCATCGATGACTTCCCCAAGCTCGTTCTCTACAAGTCCGTCCAGCATATAGAGATGGCTCTTGCCAAGAATGAGTAAGCCAGCTATGCCAACGGTCATGTTTTAATGAATGGACTAGCAGAAAGGGAGTACATACGCCATGAATCCACCCCCGATACACGGGCTACAGTGCTCACAGCCTCGATTACATCTCCGGGTTCTAGTTCGTGTCTCACCCTGCGGAGTTTGTCGTCTACAATATCTTCCAACAATCCTGGGGTATCTAATGAGGACTACAATGAGTATTTCCCATGTGAACAGGTATCATCTTACCATTGTCATCTGTGGAATCCCTAATGTTGCCTTCCGACTGCGCCACCATGGATAAGGCCTGATCCTCCCCCACAACATGTTGTTGACTCTCATATGACGTTTCCACGATGGGCTCAAGCTTGATACTGGACGCTAGTCAAGCAGAGAACATGATGATAGACCAACCAACACACCGAGCACGATAAGATCCCTCAGTTTCGTCTATCTGCCAAATCCTCTCTGGAATAAGGTGTGACCATATATCTCTCTCGGATCCAGCTTTCAAGATGACTGTACTAATCGTAACGAGCCTCCGCCTCCGCTCTCGCCTGCCATCAAGATAAGCAACCAGTCCACCGCAGTTTACGATGACTTACAGGTCAACTACCGTCTTCCGGTGACGCTCTCTTTCAGAGGTGATAATCGTGTTTCTCCACTCGTCCAGACGACTGATGGCCTTGCGTAACGATTCCGCTCGCACAGTCAGAAGTGTTGATAGCATCGTTGACGCAGTAGGAGGTCTAATAGTGCTTGGCTCTGGCTTGAGAAGACCAAGTATCTGACTCAAGTTTCAGCAACCAGTAGGCCAACTTCACGCTGGATTACCTGTTGTTTCTGATGATGGGATACGTGATTCCCATTTGCAACCAAGAGGCCAAAATGGGTCACTTGCGTGCAAATTTTTGCATTCTCATGTCCCGGCGGCAAATTAGAGAGGCATTCGATGAGAACTTCCGTTGTACTCTGAGATTTGAAGAGTTGGCAGAAGGATGAATTGGTGTTGTGAAGCTCAATCATATCCGCTACAATCTGTTCAGTCACACGAGTGGGACCTATATACGGGTGGGTAGTCAGTCGACAAGCCAACATGGACGAGGGCAAAGCATACCAAGAACGCGTTTGTCGCAGCACACCAATAAGCCATTCCGGAGAGCCATCAGAATGATGGGAAGTATTTGAGAGCACCGAATACTTTGCGAGGTGGTCCTCCCGACAGTACTCCCTGCTGCAGGTCGCAAAAGCAATTCGACAGCGGCACGGTGCAGCTCTTCATCCCAAATAGCAGGAAGGTGTTTCCTGAGTAAGCTCCACCCGCTCAAAAGCTCAAGCTTCTTCCCAAAAGATGAGGACATGGAAAGTGCAATCCCAATCACCGAAAGAATTTGACAAGCTACAGTGGGGGACGGTTGAGGACCAACCCACAACAAGACGACACGAGGAAGCGGTATGGACTCGGCGACCCTCGCGTACATGGCTGGGATCCGCAGAAGGGATATGACCGCATCCAGAAGTTGCCGTGCTCTCTCATAGTTGTTGCTGTTGAGAACACTAGACGAGCGAGGCGATGGTGGGACTGAAGGTTCTGGGTGACGTACTCAGGGAAATGCGAGATAATATAAGAAATCCACACACCAGCGATCACAATATGCGCGGAGATGTACGAAACAACTGGTTTAATAACATCGGTTGGAGGGAAATGTCCCTGCATGAAGACCACAATTGCATTGATGATATGAGGTATCGTCTCGGCAGGATACCAAGTCGACTGCAACGCGAATAGTAACTTCCGAACGATCTCTAGTTTAGACAAGCGCACTCGTGCATTGAATCTTCTGTGACGACTGGCACGCAGAAGGAACGAGAAATGCTCGAGATGTGCTCTCTGTATTGCTGGGCTTGTCGTTGACCAAAGCTCGAAATCTAGGGCGATAGCTCGATACGCAATGGTGTTGGTAACAGTAGATGTGCTGAGCAAATCATTGGGTCAATACGGATTCGGTATGAAAACAGAGATCTTACTCCGGAGAGCGGAAACTTAATCCAAGGAACTCAAACAGCGTTTCAAAGGAGGTCACGTTGATCAATTGGCCTTTTGTATAAAGTACGCTTGCGAGCGCATCGTAACCGGCTTGTTTCGTTAATCAGAGTATTCTCGGACTTGGCACAGTCTTACATATTCTTTCCATATCTTCCGAATTCTGCCAACAATTGCGGATGCTGTCACAGAGGATGGCAATCGCCCGAGACAGCTCATGTTGCGTCTTCGTGATACAACATAGTATGAAAATGGGAAGATTGTCAAAATACCTCACTTACCTGGGCCAGTTGGACCAAACGAAGAGTAAGTCGAGCACCGCCGAGCCTCCACAAGACCAAATCGAACGGCTGACAAATGGCCACACACACATCTCCCTGCGTGATACGCGTTGTAGTACCGGAATCTTCTTGTGGGGTTGAGGCGGAAAGAGGGCCAAGCGGTGACAAAGTAACACCGTCCTCCGGTGTAATTTTGGTCAAGATAAAATTCTCGTTGAAAAGCGGGCCGTCATGGATCACCTTTCTGAGAGAAGAGCTGTCCCCTCCAGAAGCAGAGCTAAGTAAATGCATATTCAATGAGGTCGACACCTCATAGGTCAAGAATCGCACGAGGTTCTTGTCCTGAAAGTTGGCGTGATACCTCGGCCCCAAACCATGCATAAACTTGATCACATTGTCATCTGTTCCCGGTCAATATTTGAAGTAAAAAATAGAGACATTCCTTACCCAGAGGGATAGAGATCAAATAAGATGATGCAATGCACCAGCTCAGCGTCCTTCCGGAAGTGGTATCACCAAGCGTGAATTGGCCGTTTGCTTGAGTATCCGGGGCTTTAGGATACGTCCAGTCAAACGATTGAGTCAGAACACCATCAATGAAAATGCCTGTAGGTCAAAGTTAGAGGAGCAGAAAACTGTACCAAGTCGTAGACGCACGAACGGTAGGGTGAGAAGATCGGGCCGTGTAGTGTACAACAGCTATGTGCGTCCACCGAGAAGTGGAGACCTTTGACTTCGAGAGAATGGTCGCATCCCGACGTGCGCTGGTTCGGAGTGTAAGAGCGCCGTTGCTTCCAAGTCTCAGTTCTACAGAATGATGTGCTCCAAATGATATGCTCAATAGTCTGCCCGTGTCCAAGGGCAACCTCTCAAACCACGCCCACATCTACACAGGTATGTATAGCTTACAATTCTAGAGCGTTCTTGGATACTCACCGTGAAGGCGAAACCCGCAGAGGGAAGGGTCCGTAGGGTCTGTAGCGGCTTTGCCACGACTGATGATCCCGAAAGGGAGACATGTGACGGCCAACTGGACTTCATTCCAATGCGGAGAAACTCAATCATCTCTGCATCCAGTGAACCATCCTCGTTGACAGCACACTGCAGCAGCTGTCTTACATCCTGGGCTGAAGCACCCATTTCAAACAACCGTTTCAGAATCTTGCTCAACAGGCGGCGCTCCGGAGATGGACTATCCGTGCCCGTATTGTTTACTGGCCTGGATGTAAATTGTGAGAATAAAGGTGTCAGAATACCCGTCATGGCCAACACTGCGAGATTGTGATGCGAAGACTGAGTGAGGTGTTCTAGGATTTTGTAAATTAGCATGCGCATGGGTCCGCTTGTTGTAAGAGAACAAGCCATAAAGTCCCAAGCGATTTTGAAGACATGCGGCAGGCGAATTGTGCCGAAGGAAGGTGCATATTCCAAGAACCCAATCTCCAGTTCAGAAAAGTCCTGGTACGATCCCAACGAGGTGAACAGGTCTACTAGTCCGAAATCATGGAATGAGAGTGATAGAATGCACCCGAGTGTCTTCTCAGAGGTGACTTGATGGACGAGCAGCGTCTTACATGCATCTGAAAGAAGAGAATACCCAACGAATTCCTGAAACCAGACAGATGTGAGTGGAAAGTGGGTAGTAGAGTATTTCACGTACCTGAAAGAAGTCTTGATTCTGTTGGTGACCGTCCAAGGCTTTGGAGGCAACCATGAACGCCAACTGCATGCACTGGAGAACATCTTGTATGCTCCATGAACTTGTCAATGTAACTGGCGTGGCTGTGGGGAGGGTCGAGAGGACATGAATCAAGGCAAGGAATCCGTCTGATTCGCGAAACGCGTCCAGAACACGAGGGTACTCATTCAGCATGACATGGATCCGTTTCAAGATCTACTATATTCAATACGACGTGAGCCGAAAATAGTAAGTCCTCACCGCAATTCTATCAACAGTGCTCGCAGCTCCTTTGAGTTCCTCCATAGAAGCCTTCATCTGGTCTGATTGAGGATTGGAGAGGTCCTGGGCTTCACTAGCATCTTCTGCTTGATGCACCGCTTCATGAGTGAAATCTTGAAGACTCCGGAGAGGTGTTAGTAATGACCTCAACATGGTTTATCAAGAATCATTCCAATCGTCGCGTGCGAGATGGAAACAACTACTGCGATGGTAATGGTTTACCATAATTGGAGATTGAACATTGCACCGGAAGTTATATAAGCCGACACGTGATCCAAATCCACCCCTGAGTCGAGTTAAACAAAGTTCAAACGCATAGTATGTGATCCCCAGTCTCACAAAAATATGCTAATGCGGGGAACCTTTAGATCACCCTATGACTTACGGTTATACAAATAGCAAACAGCGCTTCGGTTCCTTTTCACATCGACAATCTTTACAAACTCTGGCTTAAGTGAGGCGTCACCAACGAGAAAACCATCGGACGTCTGGCAGTGCAGGTTGGGTCCTATGGCCATGGTGAGCTGGGCCCCTGTAAAGAAGCCAATTTGGTCCAGTTCGATGCAGTGACACTTCCACCGCAGAGGAAACAGCCTTTGACAAATAGTTACTGGTATGAACTTCTTGCGCCTGAACGGCAGCAGTGACAATCTTGCCAGTTCCTATAGTAGGTTCATAGCTAGCGGTCACAACCCGGCTGGATACCATACGCTTATTGGAATAACAGATTGATAGAACTTGTATTGTGGTCGCTCAAGATAGAAACAACTGCTTGCAGCTGTGCCTCGGCAACTTATCAGTAGTCCTACCTGCTTCTCGCTCTTGCGAAGTCTCTCTGACGCGAAGTGTGACAGAGAGCGAACCATCAAGTACAGCTTGGCTACAAGCTCCGACGTCCCGGGACGCCCTGCACGCTAAGCTGTGTTAGTTAGATTAGTAAATGTAGCCTCACCGGGAATCATATAGGGACACCAAGCCATCAGCGAGCTGCCGCGACGCCAAAATGATAGACCCATCTCACCGGTAAATGCACCTGATACCTGCAGGCAGTTAGCAGTTCTGAGCAGAGATCTTGACCTCCATTCTGACAATTCCCTGGTGGGGATTAATGGAGCGATAACGACCTCTACAGACGTCCTTTCAAATCTGCGGATCGCACGGCGGCGTTCAATAATGCGATGTCGTCTGCTTCTGTGCGCGAGAGATCAGATTCATTTTGAAGTTTCTGCCGACGAAGAATTGATGATAAGTACATACAGTTGCGGACAGGCAAATTCAACAAAATAAAAGCTTGAATTATTATGGTGGACCATAACTTTCTGTTGGGTTAAAAACCACGTACACAGGGTATTTAGGACCTAATTGGAACATCTGCACGAGCCAATTTCCTCTCTGATGAAAATTTAAAATTTGACCTCAAAAATTTGGCCGCCCCCCAAAAACATGTCCTAAAAATCCCGAAAATTCGGGAAATGCAGTATTCCCTGATCCGAGCATGATGCCAGCTCCAGAACTTCAGAAAATGTACTAGTCAGGAGTAAAAAAATCAGTAAAGTTTGTGGTCAAGTAGGGGCCTGACCAAAATACTCCAACAAGCATGCCTCGTGGTCGACCACAAAAGCCCCCCCCCAAGGTGAAATACGACTGGTTTGCGCAATCAGAAGTCTTCTGCATCTGCTTTGGAGTCTGACTCCACTAGCTCTGTGTTGCACTGTTTATCTTTGATCAGTCTTCTGCTCATGCATCACTGCCACCAGATGCATTGAAGGCATTCGAGATGAACAAATCCAATGGAGGGAAACAACACAAGCAATGTGACACCATTATCCCACAGACCAATCTGGCCATCGAGCACCATGGCAAACCTCAGAAGATGACTTTACCCAATGGTCAACCCAAAGGATTTCAACAGGTCCTTGAAGAGCATGGGTTTAATGTTCCCAAAAAAATGTGTGCCAAGTGTGCTCCTGTCTGTCCATGGGAAAATACTAATTGTTGCTTGGCACGACTTTTGAGCAAGCAAGATGACTTTGTCAATCAACTGTCGATGCTCGAAACTGTCATTAAAGAGGCAGGACACAAATGTGTCTTTCTCCCAAAGTTCCACTGTGAGTTGAATCCAATTGAAATGGTTTTTATTTCTCATTTTTAAGTCCATCACATTACTGATGTATGCTACAGTATTGGGGTTGGTGTAAGTACCGGTATCGAGAAGTCCAAAAAACCACGTTCAAAGAAGCAAAGTTGTGCACCAGAGCACAGCTTGATGCATGTCCCACGGAGGTTATTCGTTGGTTTATCAATCGGTTGTGGTGATTTATGAGTGCCTATCAGATGGATCTTACTGGAAAAGCAGCAGAATGGGCTGTTAGAAAGCAGAAACAACACCGTCAGGTCTCCCATGCAGTCATGATGTCAATTGACGCTGTCCTCAATGGTACATGAATGTTGTTTTTTTGGGCCAAAAATTTGGCCGCCCCAAAAAGGCGTGGGAGAAATTCGGGAGGACTGTTTTTTGACGTATTTTGACCATCCAAGTTCAAATCTGGCCTTAGTTTTCCATAAAAATTTCATGGGCATGCTGTGTCAAATTTGTCGACTTTGCCTGTCCACAACTGTAGCTGCTGGCTTGTACGAATGCTATGACAACAGTGGGTGGAAATGAATGGAATAAATTACTTTATTATTTTATTATTATTTCAGTAATAGTATTTATGGCGGTTCACGTGACTCAGCCTCTGAGTAATGCGCGAACATTGGGGGGTCCTAATCGAAATATTTCCTCCCCCACTGCGCTCCTGTTCGACAAAATAACCAAAAAAAAACGGTCACCATGATGCAAGTCGGAGGTGTGTCTGTTTTTGTTGCCCATGTCGTGTCCGCTGGGAATGTGTCTGGGTCGTATTGACAGCCTTTGCCAGCTCCTGTCGCTTCCTCGTCGACC
>Ga0307518_10001206_pt1 | contig 19387 bp, 26 predicted proteins | sample 25_EM_MG_FD_203889 | JGI IMG/M metagenome (GOLD analysis project Ga0307518, IMG submission 203889) | Populus trichocarpa ectomycorrhiza microbial communities from riparian zone in the Pacific Northwest, United States - 25_EM | ecosystem: Host-associated > Plants > Roots > Unclassified | place...
TTGCGGGATAGCAGGGAAGTGAAACATGAGTAGTGGATTCAACGTGTCCAGGGAAGCAAGATGAATGATGGAGGGAGATGGATGTGACAGGACTCTGGGATGAAAGGACCATATGCAGAGGACTCAGGAGACACAGAGACGACCAGGTATGAATCTTCAAGTCTAATGATAGACTTGAGGCGACCAAAGTATGTGCATGACGCAGGACTGACAAGGAGAACACGCTGGCTGAGAACAAGAGGGACTGAGGGAGCAGGCTGGGAAGATATGTGCCAGGCAGTGCACAGGAACTCAGGGAGAGGCTGTCCCAAGAGTAGGACATAGTCAAGGTCTGCTGCAATAGCAGAGAAACGTTCCAGAGAAAATGCGGACTCCATAGTGACTGATGAAGCGGGTGTCTGGATTGTGGGTGGAATATCTCCGTGGGAAATAAACGGATTTACGTCGAAACTTGACAGGCAGATAGACCACAGTCTAGGCTCCATGATGGTATAGTCATGTGCTTGGTAGCTTCAAAAATGACAGAGCTATTCAAAATATCGGAATGCCGGCACTGGGCGCCTAAATTTGACATTTGGGTGCTAAAAATGATTCTTCTTTTTCTCCTTCATTTCTCAATCGTTTCTTCTGCTTCTTTGGTTGTTCTGGTATGGGAGTTGGACTGCAGAAGGCTGCGCTCCTTTCTCATACCAAAAAAAAGATCATTATTCATTGGATTCTTCTGCTTCTTGGCGGTTCTCGTGCGAGGGATAACTGCTAGACGTCGGCAGTCATCTCTTGCTCCAGGATAGTCATTCTTGTGCGATAGATGGCTACAACGAGCTTGTATTCATTCTTCGCATAAGGATAGTCTTGACTTTGCATGATATGGATAGCGAGGGCTGTCTGTATCCCTCAAGTCGGGACAATCTTTCAACAGATCTTGGGTGCGTTCTTTGCATTAGTTCATCGGCTAACTTTCTCCATGTCCACAGTACCAAACACGTTTGGTGCGTGACAACGCCCACACCAACAGACAACAACCCCCACCACCCATGCAACAAGCACCCCACATTGAACGGGGGCCCACCAATGGACACTGCCACCACCAATACAATGACAACAACCACCATCACTGAACGTGTATGATGGTGACTACCTGTCTTATTACTTAGTACTGTTTGTACCCCTTGAGGCAATCATATATACTTGACGCCTACCTAGTTTCTTAGTGTGATCTTGTACCAACTGACTCAGTAGTTTACTACTTAGTGACTACCTATGACTATACACAGGGTCCTAATTGTGCAATGTCGCCCAAAAGTCGCACAGGGTCACAAAAAAGTTGTGGATGGTCACTGAAAAAAGTTGCACATCACTATATACCAGCTAGTTCTGGTGCCTGCCGAAGGCAGGCAGTGCCGGGCAATGCTTATCCTATTTTTGCCAGGCATAGTAATAAGGATAAAACCACAATATCTTTCAGACATTCTTAAACACTTTCAATTTCAATCATGAAAAAAATCAATGAATCAAATCAAATTTCTAAGCACTTCAGTAAATACAACCTTTGTAGTCAAAGTATTATTCTGTTCATATTGGTCATGCTCAGCTTGGTGGCCAGTGCTTTGTCCTTGTTGAGGTGAAGTTGAAGGGTGATGTAATTGAATGAGAGAAATATGTATATCCATGGGAGTAGGCAGAAGCTTAGCTAGGCTCAGATCAGACAGAAGTAGGTGCAAGCAGGAAGACTGTGTTCCTCAAGACTTTATTCAAGCCATATACTGCATAGGATCTGGGATGGGAATAAGGTAGTCATCACTACAATTCTACCGTAATCACATGATGTGTCAGTGTGACACTCTGCTGCCCAGCCTCTCAAAGGCAAGCAATGTCTGACTATAGTAGAGTATTTAGTGTGAACATGAATTCAATGCCAAATAGAGATGTAAATGAATGCAATCATTTGTTACAATGGCAGATTCCATGTCATTTACTGGGTTCAGGGGGAACTACCTAATTTGGTGTTATCCTTCTATCTGAGGCATGGAAATTAACATTTGCATGCTTGCATTAACTTTCACAACTCCTTTATACTATTGCAATTTATTGCATCATAATGTTCCTTGACATGCTCCCTACAAAAGATCACAACATATTTTTTCATTATGGATTGTATGAATTGTAGTTCATTTTTCAGTGCAAAGTCACACCTTGTCACATAATTATGGTAGAATTGTAGTGATGGCTACCTTACCATGATCATAGCAGCTTGTGTCAGCCTCAACAGAGGGGGATGCCCTATTTACCCTCTCTCATTATTTTTACAAAATGTATGAGCAGCAAAGTTGACACATACATTGGTAATCAGTAATGATTTCAATGTGTTGCTGCAGTAGTACAGCCAAGGGTGAATTAGTAATCTTAATTTCCAACATATAGTACCACTTGAGTGAAATACAGGGCTGCAGGGTATCTAATCACTCAGTTGTGTTGACAGCCTGTACTGAAATTGTTTCGCCTGATTTTGATTTCCAAGTGCCCATTGTTTGCACACATTTGCCATCGTGAGTCTGCAATATCGTATTTTTATTGCATTTTCTCATGTCCAACACCAATTATAGCACAGCCATGTGGTTGAGGCATCCAAAGGAATCCCACATGGCTCAACTGACACAAGCGAAGTACTCGAAACTTGCAGCAGGTAAGTTTCATGATCTTTTTCCGTGGCCAGTTCTTCTTTGATTTGTGATTGTTTTTGTTACAGATGGAGTGTCATAGCTCACTGCTTCATGTTAGCACTGATTTTGCAGTATACCATCATGAACAACGAGCTCTGCGATGCTTTGTTGATTTTTCTGATTTTTTTTATTTCTTTGCACGCATTTGTGCCACTTGGACAAGAATTTCCAAAACAGTTGTATTTTGCAGATAATCGGGCACACTCAAAAGACCTCACATGATCTTTTTTTTTTCAAAAAAGAATGTCAGATCCACCCAACAGTTTGAGGATTGGCATCATCGCTTGAGTGTTGGGCACAGAAGAATGATCCAGTCCATGAAAAAAGACCTGTGGGAATTATCATCACATGAACCTTCAAGAGTATTCAATAGGCATGTTGAGCTAGGTACATATTAGCAAATTTGTTAGGTCAGAGTTCAATGTTCAAGGTTTGGCTCCATCCATCAGAGAACCTAGGTCAAATATCTGACAACTCGCATTGATGATAGACACCAAAAGTCAACGCCAGGGCACAAGCCTATGCCCCACTTCTGACCCTTTTGACACCTAAATCCGCATTATATCCAATTCAAGTCACTGCTGATAGCCTTTTTCAACAGAGTCTACATGTCTCCCGAGATTCAAACATGTTATAAGTGTGAGCATTCCTCCTTTAAAAGATTTACAGATAACCCCTGCTCTTCTTGGTGGTACGCAACAAGCTGATCCTAAAAACCTACCCAATGTACATCTACCGATGTACATGATCAAACTCCTTCCATCAGGGGCCCGAGTGCTGCGCGTTGAGCTTTCAGAGATAGGTCCCTTTATAGACTTCCCGCTATGTTGGCACCAGGAAGCAGATTCGGAGATGCTGGAAAGTGGTGATCAAGAGACCGACATTGAAGAAAAAGGATATCATGCATGGTTTGGGGAAGAAGAAAGGAAAACCTGGAGGTGGGCAATTTGAAAGGCTGGAACCATATTGCAAAGCAGGACCTCAGCAAGTTTCAGGTTTCAGACACGCAAGATGAAGGGGTTGAAAGTATCACCAAGCAAGCACAGAGACACCGACGAAAGCGAATTGAAGGTCAAGGAGGCTGATCACCACGGAAGAGACAAAAAACAGACCCTTGATGGTTCTGGTGGGTTGTTTATCAATTGTGCACTTTGTTAAGCAGGCAGACCATCTGACCCTCTTACATTATTGTGATGGGTTCAGGAATGTGGCGAATTACATCACGAGGAAATACAGACGGAGATATGCACAGGGATCAGGTAACGAGTCATGACAGAAATGAGAAAGACAGGGACCACAAAAAGATTTTGGGTGCTTGGGCGGCACTCAGACCATACTATAGATGCCCTCATCACTGCTGTGAACAAGCCTGAGGAATTGCAGTTTGCTCGCTCCCTCTGCCCTCTCCTGCTAATCATAAATCAAACCATCCCCTCAATGCATGACACCAGAAATGCCAAAGAAAAACCACAAGACTGTAGACAGCCAATCCAGCCAACACAGGGTATGTGATTCCTACAGAACATTTTGGTGGCGAGGGGGTCTCTGATGTCATTTCAGCATTCTCCTTACCCATCTTCCTCTGCCTCTGTTGACCAGGTCCCAGTGCAGACGACAGCAGGAGGCCAAGGGACCCCCACACCCTCAGGAGCCATTTGTTACTAACTCTACCACTTCAGCGGGGAATGAAGCTGTTACGACCATGTCCAACTCCGGGCCTTATCCGGTTACTCTGGTTGCATCGCAGCTCTACAGCTCAACTCTGGTCGCGCATCACTTACTCCGGTCATGGTCGCGCAGATATACCTCTGTTAAGTACGACCCTTGGTCTAGTCCCTACTCAGTCCTTACTACACCTCACCGTCTACCCTGCTTTGACGTGAGTTCTCCGTGTACCTGTTATATCCACCACCTTGTATCATTTTCACCGGACCTGGTTTATTTTACTCAGACCTGACTTTATTTTACCCGGACCTGACTTAGTACTTTCTCCAGTTATCCCTTGTCTGCTTTTTAGGCTGTTTACTTGTCACCGTAAGTACTCGTCCCTAGCTCTTACTTAGTATAAGTACTCTGTAGATTATCCTGTACTCTTCAGTCTGAAATCAACCATAGTCTCTACTCCTGATCTTGTCTGTCTCTGTCTCTGTCTCTGTCTCCCCTTCTTGACCGGAACCTACGCAAGGGATCAATGCTCATTATCCTTAGTCGTTGAATCCAAACGGTCGCCAACTCCGGCCGGACTAAACTCTTGTCCAGCCCTCTGCCCTCTCCCTTTGTTCGTTTCCATCCGGACCTGACCGGACCCCCTACCGGAGTAGACCCAGACTTGACAGTATTTCAGACTCACACTTGTGTGGGTTCACTATACAAAACTTTGTACGCACATCTAGTCCCATCCCCTTATGACCATGACTACGCGTTCTCGTGCTCGTACCGCTGCAGCACTTGCTGAAGAAGCAGGTGCAGTAAATGATCTCCATCTCTCTGCTGCCCAACAAGCCCTGTCTAACCACAGGCAACCTCCGGCTTCTGTTAGCCAATTCCGGAGCTTCACAGCTCGAAACCCCACAGCGTCGGTGACTCCGTGTCGAGATGCTGCGTCTCAGAGCCTTCATGGTTCTGCAGACTTAGGTCACCATGAATCTGTCTCTGGTGATCGGTTTCCCTATCATCGCGACTCCACCCTGGAGCGTTGCGAACCCGGTCGTTTCCAATGGTTCGGCCCTGAGGATGGTCCCGGAGATGATCCGGACGACCCCAGAGATGACAACAACAACAACAATGACGATGATGAATTCCTCGATGCCACAGAAGAGCTAAACCCTAGTCTGGCTGTCTTCCACAATCTCGCCGTCGCCGTCAATCACCTCTCCTGTTCCTCCTGCCGGACCAACGACTCCTCCTCCTCCCGTGCCAAAGTCCGTGAACCGGACACCTTCGATGGTATGGACCCAAAAAAGCTCAGGACCTTCCTAGTCCAGTGTGAGCTATGTTTCCAGGATCAAGCCAAGGCATTCCACCTTGATAGGGCAAAGGTAACTTTCGCCCAATCATACCTAAAAGGGATGACTCTAGAATGGTTCGAACCGGACCTGCTGAACTCCGGTAATCCGGCCGACCGTCCACGTTGGATGGACAGCTGGGTCCACTTCATAGCAGAACTCCAGAGTACCTTTGGTCCTCATGACCCAGTTGCTGATGCTGAGCACCAGCTCGAGCATCTCCGGATGAAAGACTCGTACCGTGTTACGCGGTACATCATAGATTTCAACCGCCTTGCATCGCAGGTCCAGGACTACGGAGATGGGGCACTCTGTCGCCTATTTTACTCCGGTCTCCCGGATCGCCTCAAGGACGAGATTGCTCGAGTTGGAAAACCCCTGACTCTGAATGGGCTGTGAGCCCTTTGTCAAGAGATCGACGCGCGCTATTGGGAGCGCAAAGACGAGATCTCTCGCACGATGAAGACCCAGTCCACCTCATCCCCAACCAAGCCCTCCAACTCCGGAGGCAACTCGTCCAACTCCAGTCAGGAGAAATCCAAGGCTGGCAACCCATCCAGCTCCACCTCTGGCTCGTCCAAGACGACTAGCAACCAGTCCTCCTCCGGCTCTAGACCAGACTTAACCAACAAGCTTGGTAAGGACAGAAAGCTGACTGCTGACGAGCGCAAACAGCGGCTTGATAACAACCTCTGCATGTTCTGCGGAGGTACCGGTCATTTTGCGGACAACTGTCCAAAGAAGACCAAAAAGGCCAAGGCTCGCGCTGCAGCCATCGCTGCTGAGTCCGGTAAGATGGACTCAAACTCGGGTGCCAACTCCGAGTCAAAAAAAGAGTAAGCAGCTCCCGGCCCTCCGCACAACCGGTGAGCTGCGTTGACTCCAGAAGTGCACCCAAGGAGGCCCGCCTCAATGTGTCCGCTCTTTACGATCCTAACTCCCTTATGCCTCATGTTACCCTCTTATCATTTGACTTCGCTAAAACCTGCGCACTTGTGGACTCCGGGTCCACGCATTGCTTTGTAGATGTACAATTCGCGCACAAAAACAATATCTCCACTTACTCTGTTCCTCCGATTACTCTCCGGCTCTTTGATGGTACATCAAACTTTGTAATTACTCAAGCCGTCGACCTATCAGTGAAATTCCCCGCATCCGGTGATGTCACCCCTATGACCTTTTATCTCGCTCCGTTAGACTCTGAATGCTCGATTGTCCTTGGACATAACTGGCTCACCCGCTACAATCCGTTGATTGATTGGGTACTGAGCAGTTTAACATTCCGGACCCCTGCACCAAGTTTGCTAGCGCCCCCATCGACTCCCTCTCCGGTTCTGTCCGGTAACCCTGACTCTGGCCTCTCCGGCCAGTCTACCCCAGGCCCAGTGCCATCTGTCGACACTCCGGTTTGCACCCCTCCGCACATCTCTCTAATCAATGCAGCCGCATTCGTGCGTGCGTGCAGTTTAGAAGGATCCACGAAATACCAACTCCAGCTGCATCCTGCCGACTCAGCAAAAGCCCGGTCTTCTTCTATATCAACTCCACCGGACTTGGACATAGTTCCTCCAAAATATCACGATTATGCGGATGTGTTCAGTAAGGCGAAGGCCTCTGAACTTCCCCCGCATTGCGACTATGATTTGAAGATCGAACTAGAAGAAGGTACTTCACCACCTTTGGGAACCCTTTACTCACTGTCTCCGGTCGAGCTCTCTGCTCTCCGGACGTTCATCGATGAGAATATCACTACAGGTTTCATCCGTCCTACCGCTTCCTCCCATGCTGCTCCGGTCCTCTTTGTAAAGAAAAAGGACGGCTCACTCCGCCTCTGCATTGACTTCCGAGGCCTAAATAAAATCACCAAAAAGGATCACTATCCACTCCCCCTAATCTCTGATCTATTAGACTCCCCTAGCCGTGCTAAGATCTACTCAAAGATTGACCTCCGGCACACGTACCATCTAGTCTGGATTGCTCCGGGCAATGAATGGAAGACCGCCTTCCATACACGCTATGGGTCTTACGAGTGGTTAGTAATGCCCTTTGGCCTCACTAACGCCCCTGCAGCATTCCAGCGCTTTGTCAACACTATCTTTGCTGACATGCTGGATGTCTGTGTTGTCGTATACCTCGATGACATCCTCATCTACTCCGAGGATATGGAGTCCCACCAGCAGCACGTCCAGGAAGTGCTCCACTGTCTCCGGTTTCATGGCCTCTTTGCCAAACCGGAGAAGTGTGAGTTCCACTCAGACTCGGTAGAGTATCTTGGCTACCGCCTATCTCCGGACGGTTTGACTATGTCTCCAGACAAGATCCAAACCATCTCCGACTGGCCTGAACCTCGAAAGGTAAAGGACATCCAGTCCTTCCTAGGCTTCGCCAACTTCTACTGCCAGTTTATATTCAACTACTCGGACATCGTGGTCCCTCTTACCTGGCTCACCCGGAAAGACGCTCCTTGGAACTTCTCCGAGGACTGTCGACGTTCCTTCAACACTCTCAAGCATGCCTTCACCACTGCACCCATCCTTACCCACTTCATTCCGGACACCCCTATCATCGTGGAAACGGATGCCTCTGACTACACCGTCGCTGGCATCCTGTCTATTACCTGCGCAGACGGAGAGATCCATCCGGTCGCATACTACTCCCGGACTTTGACTGCTCCAGAGTTGAACTATGACACCCACGATAAGGAACTCCTCGCCATCTTCGAGGCATTCTGGAACTGGCGCCACTACCTCGAAGGCTCCGCCTCTCCTATAGACGTTGTCACGGACCACAAAAACCTCGAGTACTTCTCCACCTCAAAAGTACTGTCCCGGGTTAACCCCCAAAACCTTAGGCCGGTGTTCACTCAAGAACAGCTCTCTAATTCTCTTTGCACTGCTTACCTAGAGTTTCCGGTCCTCCATGCAGTTGCTATCATGGACGTGGAAACACTCCACAGCGACATCCTTTCTGCACTACCCTCTGACCCCATTGCCCAGGTCCATCTTGCTGATCCACCGGACCCTCACTGGTCCACCGACGAGACTGGATTCCTTCAACTAGACGGTCACATATACGTACCGGACTTGGATGATCTCTGTCTCCGGGTACTCCGTTATCGACACGATCACCCACTCGCTGGTCACTTTGGGCAAAACCAGACTCTAGAGTTAATCCGGCGTGAGTATACCTGGCCTGGTCTCTGGACCTTCGTCAAGGACTACGTCCGGTCCTGTACCTCCTGCACAAGAGCTAAGACACCGCGCCATAGACCCTACGGACTGCTGAAACAGCTCCCCGTACTGGAGAAGCCATGGAACTCCATCTCAATGGATTTTATCGAGCAACTCCCCTCATCTACTGGCTTCACAGCCATCCTGGTCGTAGTAGACAGGCTTTCTAAACAAGCCATTTTCATTCCTACTCACGACACCATCACTAGCCCGGAGCTCGCAAAACTCTTCCTGCTCCACGTATTCTCCAAGCACGGTGTTCCCGCCCACGTCACTTCAGATCGCGGTACAGAGTTCGTCTCACACTTCTTCCGGTCACTCGGAAAGGCTCTCGACATGCGCCTCCACTTCACCTCCGGTTACCACCCGGAGGGCGATGGGCAGACTGAGCGGTCTAACCAGACACTCGAACAGTACCTACGGATCTACTGCAACTACCAGCAGGACAACTGGGCGGACCTACTCCCACTGGCGGAGTTTGCTTATAACAACGCACCAAGTGCTACCACCGGAGTCTCACCGTTCTTCGCTAACAAGGGCTACCACCCTAACATCTCTGTCTACCCAGAACGCGACATGACCTCCGCCAGGGCTCGTGATTACGCAGTCGACCTTGAGTCGCTGCACCAATACCTTCGTGAAGAAATGGCCAACGCGCAACTTCGCTACCAAGGTCCGGCGGATGCTAAACGTACTCCGGCACCGGACTTCAAAGTAGGCGATCAAGTATACGTGAAAGCCAAATACTTCCGGTCTACTCGACCATCCAAAAAGCTATCAGAAAAGAATCTTGGGCCCTACACTATCATAGCACAAGTAGGCTCTCTCTCTTTTACGCTACGCCTTCCAGATTCCATGCGCGCCGTTCACCCCGTCTTCCACGTCTCCCAACTCGAACCGGCCATACCCAACACCATACCGGACCGGATACAGCCTCCTCCGCCACCGGTCGAAGTAGATGGTGAACCGGAGTTCGAGATCTCTGAGATCCTCGACTCCAAGGTTGACCGTCGACGCAAAACGTGCAAACTGTTGTACTTGGTGCGCTGGTCCGGTTACGAAGGAACTGACGAAGAAACGTCATGGCTTCTTGCCACTGAACTTGGCAACGCAACGGAACTCTTAGAAAATTATCATGTCCGGTACCCGGACAAACCCGGACCACTCGCATCCATGTAGTATTACTCTCACCTCCGTTTCCTTTATCTGTTTCTCTTATCTGTTTCCCCTATCTGTTTCACTCTGTAATATCACTCACTCTCAAAACAAGGCCACTTTTCTTATAAACAAAGTAAAACTAATTTACATTTCTATTTACAAGACCCGGACCAGACCACTTACTCTGGCACACCGCTGCCAGGGTTCTCCTGCTCCTCATGGAGCCCCCGGACTTCCTGTTCGACCTCCTCCGGGTCGACCTCCGCCTCGCTATCCTCTGACTCCTTGTCCTCGTCCCAGGGCACCGTGAAGAAACGGCACTCCTCGAGAAAGGTCTTGAGGCCTGCCGTCAGCCGCTCGTTCCCTCTGGCCACCAAGCGGGTGGCATCCACGACCCGGCGCATCTGACCGGTCATCTCCTCCACCACTCCGGTCAACCAGTCCAGTCGTTCCAGGAATGGCCCAGGGTCAAACCCGGACCGTTTCCCAGACGGCCCCAGTACTTTGACGATGTTGTTGTCGTCGGCAACCTTCGCTGCCGTCTTCTTCTTCTTGCGCTTCTTGCCTCCTCGTGGTGTGAGTCAAAGTGTGGATTTGGGTCAGAGTACACCACAGTTTCAGAGTTGAGTATGTTCCCACGTAAATAAATTATTCTGTATAATAGGCTGGTATTACCATGTAATATTATGCAATATTCTAAAAAGGAAGGTAGTGCCTTGTGGCACAGAGTCCTCTTGACTTTGCACCCAACTGCCCCTCACTCGCTTGGCACAGCGCCGCCCCTCACCAGCGCGGATGTTTGCCGTCGCCAATTGACAAATCTACCAAAACATGCTCACACAAGAAAAAATATTGGCCGCACATAGATTCGGGGTGGATGCGACTTTGTTCTTTGGACACTGTTCTTAGGCGGACACATGTTGGCATCAGAGGTATGGCGCCCCAAGAAGAAGCATACTGTGAACACCAATGGTAAGTAGTTTATTTAATCTTTAGCACATCCTAACCTTCTCATAGAAGGTGAGATCAAGGACGGCAAGGTCAAGTGTCGCTGTTGCCCACCACGGCAGAACGGTGATCCTTGGTGGACTCTCTCCGGCTGGTCCAACCACATCACCACCGATCAGCATCAAAAGAATGCAAGGGCCACTGAGAAAAAGCAAAAGTCTTGTCTGCCCAAGTCACCGCTGCGCACAACCGGACCCTCGATCTCGGTAGCGCCATCAGTCAGCACCGAAGAGTATTTTGATCATGGTATTTTTAACAACCTTTGAGCTGTTTTCGAGTACTGATAACTTATGTAGCTTTGTATGATGTACCATCTACGCTCGAGTCACCCATGCACAAGCCATCTGCGCACGAGCCATCTGTGCACGTGTCACCTATGCACAATAGTGCACAACGAAGCAGGGTCCTATACAGTGCTGGAAGCGAGCCTGTCGATCCCAGAGCCCGATCCCTTGCCAACACATTTAATCGCACTGAGGGGGATGTCATTGACGCCGATCCCGATGAGGATGATCCTTTCTTTTGTGATGGTGATGGTGACGGACAAGGTAAGAACTATCACTTCATGATGTATCATTCAATATAATACTACACTGTACAGATATCCTTGCCATGGACCTCTCCTGTCATGCTCCCAGTGCAACATTGCAGTCTGAATGGTTTCCGTACCCTGACAAAGCGGTATGTTATTTGGATAACTAGTCTGATTTTCTGCTCACCAAATCATGTAGACATTTCTAACGGATCTTCTCTTCAACTCACCACGACTCCGGTTTTCACAAGCACAACAGAAAGCTATGCTCACTTGGGCACGGGAATTAGGTGCTTCGGTGCCCAGTTACAATCAATACCGTCGGGTCCATGCGTCGATATGTGAGCGGGTTCGAAAACCACCACAGCAGCAGGCCACAGGTGACGGAAATATCTGGTATCTTAATGAAATTGGTGACACGATTGCAAAGGTAATGATTTCTCGTTGCCAAACATCTAATCACTGATGATTGTAGGACATAGCCAACCCTGTTTCTCGGGAAGGCATGACGTTCTATCCAGAGGACATTGGAACCAGCGCTACCAAGTTTGGCATGGTGACAAGATGGTTTCTGACATTCCTGACAATCTTCTGACAGCAAATGTTCGATCTCGTGGGGTGATGTATTATGTCAATGAACTTGTAAAGTGTGCTAGTGGTTCTTGGTTCTTGCCAAAGAGATGGGTTATTTCTGGTGGCGAGATGATTGCAATAGGTCATCCAGTCGATGACACGCTGGTATGTTAATTATATTTTTACTGTCAGTGCTTTTAAACTCATACTTCCTAGGATGGTTTTATCGTGAAAGAGGACATGTTGACATGCTTGCCAGTTTCATCATTTGTGGAAAATTACTTGTCTGTTGTGGAAAAGAATGCCGGTGTTTGTCCCCCCTTTGCTCGTAAGTTGAATACTCCCAGTGATTAGAAGCATGTAATGTTTGTATCGTCTTTTAGCATGTTCACGGTCCTATGTACAACAGATGCCACATCCCCTCCGTGAGATTGCTGGTGATCGCCTTGTTTACTCTGTTCCCATCATCGTCTTCATTGACGATGTCTCCGGCAACAAATCAAAACAGTGGAATAAGCACTTCTCGTGCTATATGTCAAATGGTGCTTTGCCTCACGAGAAACTGGATCAAGAATTTCATGTTCGTTTTGTCGCAACATCACCAAATGCGTCTCCACTGGAAATCATGCAGGGTGTTCGCAAAGCTATTGAGTACGTTGTTCTTATTTTCTATGACAATCGCTCATGTTTTGGTTTCTAGAAAAGCATTTGACGAGCCCATTGCAAGCTGGGACTGTAAATTGAAGGAAGAAGTATTGTTGTGGCCTTTTGGACTTTTCTTGGCAGGTGATAATCCCATGCAAGCAGAACTCAGCAGTTCTGCAGGCCTCAACTGCAACTACTTTTGTCGAACGTGCAAAGTCGGTGGAACACATAAACACAAGCAGTCTGATGTTGGGTTTTCGCAGATTCTAGCGGTAGGTCGACACTGCACACCACATTATTTGGGCTCACATACAGCTTAATTCAGGAAGGTGTCCCACGGAATAGCGGTCAGACCGCTGAACACGTATTTCAGCAACTCATGGTGGCACTCGAACCAAATGTAGCGACTACCCTCAGTGACGCAGTATCAGGGAGCGGCATCAAGGACGTGTTTGCCCAACCAATCATCGAGCGTCTCGTCAAACTTGGGCAGCAGCTACGGAAAGGATCAGCAGATGGGTCTACGCTCTCCCCTGGCGACGTCCTTACCAATTTAACGGAAGAACTGAAGAAGATCCATGCATCATCTGGTGGTGCTGTAATGAATCCTCTATTACATATGCCAGGTATGGTCCACAATTCTCGGTACAATATTGGGCTCAATGTCTAATATAGGTGTTGATATTCACAAAGATACACCTACAGAAATACTTCACACAATCCTTCTTGGCATTGTGAAGTACTATTGGGCACAAACTGTCTGGCATCTCGAGAAAGAGAAAAAAATGGCGCTATTTCAAATCCGTCTTGGTTCCGTGGCTACAGCTGGACTGAACATTCCTAGCATACAGGCGGAGTACATATGCCACTACAAAGGTGGCTTGATTGGCAAACACTTCAAGACGCTCGCACAAGTTATGTCATTTCTTGTTTTCGATCTAGTTCTGTTACGACCATGTCTAACTCCGGGCCTTATCCGGTCACTCCGGTCGCATCGCAGCTCTACAGCTCAACTCCGGTCACGCATCACTTACTCCGGTCACAGTCGCGCAGATATACCTCCGTTAAGTACGACCCTTGGCCTAGTCCCTACTCAGTCCTTACTACACCTCACCGTCTACCCTGCCTTGACGTGAGTTCTCCGTGTACCTGTTATATCCACCACCTTGTATCATTTTCACCGGACCTGTTTTATTTTACTCGGACCTGACTTTATTTTACCCGGACCTGACTTAGTACTTTCTCCGGTTATCCCTTGTCCGCTTTTTAGGCTGTTCACTTGTCACCGTAAGTACTCTGTAGATTATCCTGTACTCTTCAGTCTAAAATCAACCATAGTCATCTACTCCTGGTCCTGTCCGTCTCTGTCTCTGTCTCTGTCTCCCCTTCTTGACCGGAACCTACGCAAGGGATCAACGCTCGTTGTCCTTAGTCGTTGAATCCAAGCGGTCACCAACTCCGGCCGGACTAATCTCTTGTCCAGCCTTCTGCCCTTGTCCTCCGTCCGTTTCCGTCCGGACTTGACCGGACCCCTTACCGGAGTAGACCCGGACTTGACAAGTTCCTCGTGATGTCCTTCAGGCGTGGCTTGTCATTGGAAGACTTATGGTGATTGCTTGGCATACTGATATCGAAGATATCGACGGTTACATGGTACGAGAATTTTTGTCACTAAAAGCACTGGTAGTGACGATGCTGGCACCTCAGACTGAGCTTTCAACATGTATTCAAGACTTCCTCCACGTAACATGCAAATGCAGCCCAAGTATCCTTATTTCGAAACTGAAATTTCACTTCCTTGTCCATTTGCCAATGTATATCCGACGTTTTGGACCAGCAGTACTTTTTTCAACAGAGCGTTACGAATCATTTAACGCTGTTTTCCGTTTCAGCTCCATATATAGCAACCATCTCGCGCCAAGTCGTGATATCGCTCGGTCGTTTACCAGTATGGACTCTGTTAAACACGTAGTAACTGGGGGCTTTTGGTCAGATGAGCAGACTGGCCAGTGGCTGCGCGTGAGTCCCAACATCCTGAATCACATCCTGAATCACCCATATCATGCAGCCCTTGTGGGTCTTCCAACAGAAAAGCCAAGGTGTCCTGGTATGTTCATCTTATTTATTTGACTCGACTGCTACATTCAAACAGACGCTGATGAAATCCTTGCAGGAACCACCATACCATACAGTCGTTCAAATCATGTCGCATGCACTTGTGGTATTCAGCCACTACAGTGGTCGGAAACCCTTGCTGGGACTGTTGGTCGCCTCACCGTTGATGCCACATATAATTTCACTTGTCGCGCCGCAGTTGTTGCTCAATCAGGAGATTTAATCAACGTCGGCCAGTATGCGATCATACGACCTGAATCGGTGAGTTTCCAGCTTCAAATTGATGTCTAGCTTAACACAGGGATAGGGACCCTTTTCACCACTGGCATTCGGACTCATTCATGAAGTGATGAATGCCACATTGGAGACGGCTGGTGATATGCCACCCATGGTGCATGTCACAGTTCAATTATTCGAACTAAACCCAGCCAAGCATGAGATACTCGACCTACCAACACTAACTAAATCAAACACCTTTGTGGTCCTGCCTCCAGCGGTGAGTAGAATTGCAACACTATTATGAACCTTGGATAGTGACGCCTTTTAGGATATAATTTGTTCTGCGAACCTCCAACACGACTGTTTTCGAGCAAACTGTCAGGCCATACGACAAGAGGAAGTTAGACAAGAACAGGAAATAACCGGGAAAACATGCAGTGTCATGGTGCATGCAGACGAAGATTGTTTTGTTGTGAATACTCATGCTCTGCACAACGCGAAGTATATTCATGCTGCTCTGCCTCCTCGTCTCTTACCATCAATTCTTTTTCTTGATGATATTAAGAGACAGGTACAACAAGATGCCACTGCAGAAATCTGACGCAAAAAGGGTGCACAGACGGAAGCTACGAAAGAACTTGTCATCTCTGCAATTGAGGCACATGCAGGGGATGTATCAGATAGATCTGCAGCCCATTCCGAGACTGTGGCAACATCAACTACAATTCTAGAGCGCCTTCAAGATGACGAGGACTTTGTTGAAACATTACAAGGCCTTTTCGGTGACGCCTCGGTGTCGGAAACAATTGTTCCGGCTGGACCAATCCCTGAAAGCCAAGGAACCGCTCCTGCTGGGCCGTCTACTAATATTCTGCCATGTGATGCTCCAGTTGGACCACAGAAAGCCAAGGGGAAAAAAAAGGTAGTTCAAACTTCACCCGAGCCCATGTAAGTTTTACCTTTGTAAAACATTGGATGTTAAACTTAATGGACATCTTTACAGTGAAAATGCCACAAATGATGTACTGAAACACTTCTGCAGGCTGAACAATCTTGCGGTCGGAGGAAAGAAAGTTGAGCTCATCGGTCAACTTCAAGCACACTTTCAGAGGTATGGACTTGATGTGGATTCACAGTCGAAAGCACTGACATGGACTAGCCAAGGAAAACCTCTCCCCATGGCACATGAGGTCCAGCAAGTTCAAGATACTGTGCGGGCACAAAATGTACTATCGAAAACATTGCTGAAGCGAAAATGAGCTGAAAATGATACTGGCAATGGCGATACTGATATTCCAGCACGAAAGAAAAAAAATACTGTGGACGATTCTATGCGGCAGTCAAACCAACTGGGCCTTTGTACGATTATATTTTCCAATACAGCAGCCCCTGAGTCTTGACGACAAATCACGCGGTTTTCGGTCTCAAGGCTGGCGGTAAGTGTTTGATTCTTGCAATGACATTGACCTAAAGCGTCTACGAGGGCCTCTGCGGGTGCCGATCAGGAATTACCCATGACCCACAACCCACGAACTCCAACTCACATGCAGCCATCACCGATGATGCCATCCTCACTATCCTCAACGCCCGCTTCTGTGCAAACCTTGCACACGGCTCAGCACTTCCCACCTTCTCTCCCTGCAATGTGCTCTCCCCCGTCAACAACACCAGTGCGCGAGAATATGAAGAGCGCCGTTATAGAGACACGGGTCTCTCTCTCGCTAGTGCACATGTGTTGCAGCCCCATGTATACAAGCTTGCTACTCGGATGTATTTGCTAATGCAGTGATGAAGGGAGTTGCAGGCTTTGGCCATGCGGTGAGTGGCGCACCTTGTCCTTGTCGTATCACATTTGCTAACAGATGAGGTGGGGCCTACAGTGGGATTACAGGCTCGAGCAAAACATACAATACACGCCTCCTCGTTGTAAACTCGTCCCATACCAAAATGGAGCAGAGTGTCAAATCCAATTGCTCCACACGCTTCTCGACTCATTTGGGGACTCCAAGACTCTTCTCAACACGAATGCATCACGCGATGGACGCTGGATCAAGCTGCACTTCAAACGAGCATGGGTGGAAGGGAGGTTGGGGGTATTGAGCTCGCATTTGTGCTCAGCAAGTCCAGCCTTACTCGGCTCACCCACGAGGAGCGCACATTCCACATCTTTTATCAGTTGAGTTGAAACAGTGCTCCACACACTTCTCGACTCATTTGGGAACTCCAAGACTCTTAGCACGAATGCATCATGCCATGGATGCTGGCTCGAGCTACACTTCAACGAGCATGGGCAGAAGGTGGGGGGGAGGGGGGTATCAATAGTGCAAAAATGCCTGCGTTTGCACTGCCAGACAAGTCCCGCCTTACTCGGCTCATCCATGAGCGCACATTCCACATCTTTTATCAGTTGAGTCGAAACAAAGCGCTCCACACACTTCTCGACTCATTTGGGAACTCCAAGCTCTCAGCACGAATGCACTATGCCACAGCCGTTGGCTTGAGCTGCACTTCAACGAGCATGGGGGTTATTGAGAGCTCAAAAATACTCATGTTTGCGCTCGACAAGTCCGGCCTTACTTGACTCATCCATGAGGACCGCACATTCCATATCTTTTATCAGGTGAGTCAAAACAAAGTGCTCCACACGCTTCTCGACTCATTTGGGAACTCCAAGATTCTTCTCAGTACGAATGCATCATGCTACAGCCACTGGCTCGGGCTGCATTTCAATGAGCATGGGGGGGGGGGGGTATCGATAGAGCAAAAATGCCTGCTTTTGCACCGCTCGACAAGTCCCGCCTTACTCGGCTCACCCATGAGGAGCGTACATTCCATATCTTTTATCAGTTTCTAGCTGGTGCGGCACCACAGGAGCATAACCACTTTACACCCAAGAATTAGATATTCATCTCACATCTTTGCCTTCGGACAGTCTCAGACAGTGAGTCAACTTCATTCAACGTGCAACCAATGGCACTCAGGTGCTGCACCACAGGAGTGTGACCACTTTACGCACGAGGATTGGATGCGATTACATATTCGTTGCATGTCCTGGACCTTCGGACAGTCTCAGACGGTGAGTTGACTTCATTCAACGCGCAACCAACAACACTCAGAGACCCTCCTCAACATGTTTGATCATGGTTCTAGTAAGCATCCCCATACTCTCACCCTGAAGCGGGTCAACGCGGCCATCATCGATTTCCAGCTGGTCTGAAAAGAGATTGGTTTCCGGGAACTCGGTGGTGGATTGGACATGGAAATGGGTTTATCAGTACGTGATTTATTGTCACCGTCTGTCCAGCCCTTGACAATCGCCGCCATGTCAGAGTGCAGTCCACCTCCTCATCCCTGATTTCGTTGTGCGCAGGAGCGTCAAGTACACCGCCAACTACTCCCAGAGTGACCTTTGCGAGAGGTATGGGCCAACCATGTGCTGAGGCAGAGCAGATTTGACAATGTACCGCTTTAAACAATTGGCAAAAAGGTGTTAATTATATACAGACACTTATATCTGGCTTTCCAGATGGATTGATAGCCATAGAGGATGATTATATTCTCCAATACATGATTTTTAGTATCTCATTGAGAACAACTTGTTTATTTTAAATGACATTAAATCTGTGACTTCACAATTATTTCACAATTTGTGACCTTCACCGCAACTTTGTCGAAGTGCCAACAACACCGTCACCCAAATCTCGGTGTCGTCAACACTCCTCTTCACGGCCAACCACCTGACGCCATGCCCAGCATTATGGATGAAATCAATGAGCATCTCCGACTGGAAAGGGAACAGCAACAACCCGCCAGCTCGCATTCAACCTCACCACAACCTGAGCAACATACAGGCTCACCGAACAGTTGGGAGTTCCCTAACATGACTGCTTCCCATGGTGCACAACGGCCACGTCACAGGTGCGAGCGATCACACTCAATGGGGTTCGTGTCAGTGAGCTCGACACTTGGGCGTCGCAACCGGGAACCACTGGAACTCAAAGAATGGTCCACCCCAGCGAAACGTCAACTTACAGACTTTGCACAGGAGGTTTGCGCTGATCTTGGGGTACCAGTTGAGCAACGCGACATGATCATTGAGAAAAGTAAGGTAAGGCTAATGACGACAAGACCCACAAAGTGATGCTATAGCAAGCTAACCAATGATAGCTCCCAATGCAGAAG
>Ga0307518_10001207_pt1 | contig 19371 bp, 14 predicted proteins | sample 25_EM_MG_FD_203889 | JGI IMG/M metagenome (GOLD analysis project Ga0307518, IMG submission 203889) | Populus trichocarpa ectomycorrhiza microbial communities from riparian zone in the Pacific Northwest, United States - 25_EM | ecosystem: Host-associated > Plants > Roots > Unclassified | place...
ATCCCAGACACACATTTATAAGTATTTGGTTTTAACTAGTGAAGTCTTATTAACAAAAGTTAATTGGACATTGAAAAATACTATAAGAAGTGAGTGAAGACATTGTTAACTTGAATAGTATTTTTTTTTATAGTTTTGCAATTCCCATTAAAAAAATTTAACACTGATTATTAAGAGCATTAAAAATCTTTTTACAAAGTAATATCAAGTTGATGGGAACATATATGTTTTTTTTTTTCATTTTAAAAGCATAGTAGAATGACTAAAATATCCTTCAAAACAAAAATAAATTAAAACTGGCGTTAATGGGTATTTTTATATTTTCAAATGGATTTTTTTGTTATTATCAGGTTAGCTAAGAGACAATTTGTTATTTGACTAAATATAAAACATTAAAGAAATAAAAAGCGTAATAAAATAACCATAATGCCCTTACAAGTGAATTTTGAAACTGGTGTCAAGGGATTTTTTCCGTCTTTCCACGTTAATTTATTTTGTTATTATCAAGTCAGCTTAGGAGTGATATGGTATTTAACTAAATATAAATAACCAAAAAAATCAAAAGGTATAGGCACATGTGGCCGATGCATGGGAAGCACTCGTGCACATCGAGTGGCACATGCAACGCCTTTGAGCAGCCAAAAATATCTTTCTACCATGAAACGCCACCGCGTCCTCTTCTTTTTGGTGTGGTGGTTTGTTGCCAATGGCCTTCCATTGATAGAGAAATTGATGATTATCAGTGACAATCTGGTAAGAAATAATCATTGATCAAGAAAGGAGGTATCTAATTACATGGAATGTGGTGCATATTTACACTGGTCATCATTGACTAGAATATATGGCGTTAACCCTGTATAAAATTTTATATTTGCAAAGAATATGTTAACAAAAGTATAAAAAGTTTGTGTGTGCGTACATGACATTGCTTTCTTCTTCGTAACTTAGAACCTGTTTGTTTTGCATTTTAAAAGTGTTTTTGAAAAAAATTAAATTTTTATTTTATTTTTTTGTTTCAAATTAATATTTTTATGATCTTCTCAAATCGTTTTGATGTGCTTGTATTAAAAATAAATTATAAAAAATAAAAAAAATATTATTTTGATATATTTTTAAGTAAAAAACACTTTAAAAAATAACCACTACCATAATACCAAACATCCTCTTTAAAAAAACAAATATTAAGGTGTCTTATGCCAATAGCTATGATTTTTTCAAGGTTAAAACACCGAAAAAAAAACAAAAGAAACTTTTTTTCTGATTTTTTCTTGTACCATCAGTCGTCACTTCTATCCACCGATGATTTGAACTTTTGACAACTCAAATTATTTACGTGAATGGGAATGATTTGAGCTTTTGACAACTCAAATTTTGTTAGGCCTAGCACCGAATATGACTAATGACATCTTATGAACTAATTGGAAGGTTTACATATGGTTGTTTATGTGCCTTAATCTGTCAATTTCGAACTGGGAGTCAATATATCTTTTATGGTCTAAATGTGGAACAAAAAGAAAATGTTACCAAAAGGATCTCTCCGTCAAGAAAGGGCATATGCACTGTTCAACATGGTACGAGTATTGAGTCAATACTATTGACAAGTTCAAGAAGTTTTAACGTGTGAAACGAGCTTCTTTTTCTATTATTTTCTTTTTATTTTCATATATTTCTTTTATTTTTCCTAACTTTTAAGGAATGTTTTTCCCTTTTTAGTTTAGGTCGATTTAGCTACTATTTATTAAACAGTCTTGTATATTATTTTCAAGATAGTTTTATAAATTATTGAATTTCTGAACAGATAAAATAGATTTTCTCTACACTTAAAACTTGAAAAACTCTAATTTAATAACTTCCATTATACGAACTGAACTTCAAAGACAGGGAGGGACTTGATAGCCTTGCATGTCTTTCCTTTGTTGTTGACATAAAAGCTGAGCTTGCGACTGTAAAAAGCAATCATATCAAGCAAAGCCTCTCCAATTAATTAACAAACACTCTAAAAAAGTGTGGAGAGAGTACGGTAATTTTTTCATATTTTTTTTTCTTTTTTCATTTTTTCCCTTTTTTTCATTTTTTTTTCCTTTCCCCACATTCCCCCCCCCCTTTTTTTGGGTTTTACATGTTTTTTTTCCCAATATTATCTTTATTTTTTAGTGTTTTTTTTTAAATTATCTTTATCGATTTTTTTTAATACTGAACTGGTTGAAAATTTATTTATATAGTTTTTTTTCTTTAAAACATTATGGATTACTAAAATGTTTTCCTATATGCTTTTTTTTCTTTTTTTTTTCAAAATGGTTTTTGTCGATTTTTTTTTCATATTGAGCTGGTTGAGAATTTTGTTTCGTAGTTTTTTTTCTTTAAAACACTGTAGATTGTTACAATGTTTCCCCACATGGTTTTTGTTTTGTTACAGTGTTTCCCTACATGTTTTTTTTATTTTTTTTATTTTTTTTTGCTTTTTTCTTTTCCCCCAAAATTGTCTTCTTCTTTTCTCTTTTTTTTTTCTTTTTTTTTGTGTTTTTTTTTCCGAATTGTTTTTGTTGATTTTATTTTTTTAATATGGAGTTGATTGAGAATTTAGTTTTGTAATTTTTTTCTTTAAAACACTATAGATTGCTACAGTATTTCCCCACATGGTTTTTTTTTTCTTTTTTATGATTTTTTTGTTTTGTTTTCCAGAATTGTCTTTGTTGATTTTATTTTTTTCATATTGAGCTGGTTGAGAATTTAATTTCGTAGTTTTTTTCTTTAAAACACTGTAGATTGCTACAATATTCTCCCACATGATTTTTTTTTGTTATGAATTTTTTTTAAATTGTCTTTCTCGATATTATTATTTTTAATATTGAGCTGGTTAAGAATTACAACTGTAAATTTTCTCATGAAACACTATAGATTGCTACAGTGTTTTCCTGCATGGTTTTTATTCCTTTTGTTTTTTTTTTGTTATGATTTTTTCTAAAATTTTCTTTGTTCATTTTATTTTTAAAATATTAAGCTGGTTAAGAATTTAGCTTTGTAGTTTTTTTCTTGTAAACATTGTGGATTGCAACAGTTTATCTCCATATAATTTTTTATTTATTTTTTTCACAAACCTACAACAACGCACAAGCATGCCACAAGCCCGCGGCATCGCGCAGGCATAGCATCTAGTGCTATAACTAATTGTTGTTCTCTTTTCAAGTCGAAACATACATGGTATCTATGAGCATGACTTTTTCTTGGATTTGTTTTGTTATTGCAATTTCAGTATTTTGTTAATGGTTTTCCATTTCAAAGTAGAAAAAGATAGACACTAAATAGAAGATAATAGATGTTTGATCCGCGGGTTAGATATTTTTTTTCTCAAAAAAAATTATATAAAATCTTTTTCAACATGTTTTTGTATTTAAAAAAATGTATACATATATGTAATCAATTAAATTGAGAACTATGTGTGTTAATAAGTGAAAAGAAACCATAAACGATGACTAAAAATAAAAACTAGAAAAATCAATAGAGATGTGTAAATCAAGATATTTAATTTTATAAGATATGACATTTAAACGGTTATGTTTGCTAAATTTATTAATTAAAATAATTTTTCATTCAATCAAATGATAATAAAAATAGACACATATTAAATTGATTGAATAAAATAAAAGGAAAAACAATAATATGTAAGGCTGCACATATTAGAAATATTATTTGTAAATAAATTTCTTTTTATTTTCAAAAATAAAGTTCATCTATACAAAATATTAAAAAATATATAGATTAATCAGAAAAATCTCATCAAAAATTAAAAGCATAATTAAAAATAATTGTTATTTCAAATAGGCTTTCTAAATAACTTAAAAGAGAGAAGAGATATTAATCTAAATATAAATAAAAATAAGATTAAGATTAATTTAAAAAATAGAAACAAAAAAGAGAAAAAAAATTTCTTAAACAAAAAAAGAGAACAGTGTCATCCACAGTAAAACTTGTGGGGTGCACCCGGACCATGAACTTAACTGGGTTTAATATTTTTTTCCTCTTAAATTTATAACAAACCTAAAAAAAAAAATGTCATCCACAGTAAAACATGAAGGGGTGAACAGTGCGACTGCACATTGTTCACCTTACATATTTTCCCTTTAAATTTATCGCAAAACCTTAAAAAAAAACAATGACCAATTTCGTTCATAGTAAAAGATGAGAGGGTGAACAGTGCGTCTGCACAGTGTTCACCTCACACGTCTTAGTTTATTTAGGGTGAACCCGGACCATGAACTCAACCAATGTCAGTCTTATTATTTCTCATGGTCAATATCGTTATTTTGTAATCTTTATCGATGACTATAGTCGATTTACTTGGATCTACTTTCTTCATTCTATAGCTGACGTGTTCTTTGTTTCTAAAAAATTTATTGCGCTTGTTGAGATATAGTTTCGTACTTGTATCAAAACCTTACGCTTCGACTCAGAGGGGAATACATGTCTCATTCCTTTTAGGCTTATCATCAGCAAAAAGGGATTATTTCCCAGCGTTCTTGTCCTTATACCCTCTCAACAAAATGGTGTCGTTAAGCGTAAGAATCGTCATCTCTTAGATGTTATTCACTGATTGATTCGTCTGTACCTTCTAAGTTTTGGGTAGAAGCTTTATGCACTACTATTTATTTGATCAATAGTTTGCCTATTGCCACTTGAAATTATGATTCTTCCTATTTTTTATTATTTGGCATGTCTCTTTAGTATCAATCCTTCCATACTTTTAGGTGTGTTTGTTTTGTTCATTAGCCACCTGTTGATCGTCACAAGCTTGATGCCTAGTCTGTCATGTGTGCTTTTATGGGATATAGCCTTACTTAGAAAGGATTTGTTTGTTATGATGATCATGCAAACAAATTTCGGATCTCCTGGAATGTGATTTTCTTTGAAAATCAATATTTCTTTCAGTCTCAGGTTATTTCTGATCCTCCTATTACTCTCCTACCTACTTTTGATGATGTACCTTCTTCTATTAAGCAATTTAAACCAGGTGTAGTGTATCATAGACATCCTTCTTCAACGCCTCTTCCAGATATTGATATGTCATCTGATTCTATGCTTTTTACACTTCGACGCCCTATTTGGGTTACACATCTACCAGATAGGTATGGTTTTTCTCATACCTCGCTTACTGCCACTTTAAACACTGTTTCTATTCCTCACTCTTATACTCAGGCAGCCACTTAAGCATATTAGCAACAGGCCATGCAAGAAGAAATCCAAGCTCTTCAAGACAATCACACTTGGGATCTTGTGACTTGTCCCCTAGGTGTCAAACCTATTGGTTGTAAATGAGTATCCTTAGTCAAGTTTCGTTCTGACAGGTCACTCGACCGATATAAGACCCGTCTCATGGCCCTTGGGAATTGACAGGAGTATGGTATTGATTATGAGAAGACATTTTCATCTGTTGCTAAAATGACTACTATACGGACTATCTTAGCACTTACTACATCACAAGGGTTGTCTCTCCAGCAAATGGATGTGAATAATGCTTTTCTACATGGGAATTTAAAGGAAGAAATCTATATATCTCTACCTCCCAGTATGGTTGTTACACCTTCCTCAAAGGTTTGTCGACTACACCAATATTTGTATGGGTTGAAACAAGCTCCGCATGCGTGGTTTTATAAATTTTGCTCTACTCTACCTGGTTTTTGCTTTACTCAGAGTCAGTTTGCTTCTAATATATGTTAACAACATTGTGATTACTGGCTCCGATATTGCATTTCTTACTCAATTACAACAACATCTCAAAGCCTCTTTTCACATGAAAGATCATGGTCCCTTGCAGTACTTTTTTAGCCTTGAGGTGCAGTTTACTCTAACTGGTACATTATTACACCAGCACAAATACACAGAGGAAGTAATTTTATTAGCTGGTCTCCAATTGGGTAATTTCATTCTTACTCTTTTAAAGGTAAATCTTAAGATTCGTCAAGAGAAAGACGACCTCCTATCAGATCCATCCTTGTATTGGCAAGTTGTTGAGAGTTTGAACTACTTGATGATTACTCGTCCTGACATTTCTTTTGTTGTGCAGCAGATCAATCAATTTATGCAGGCCCCTCGAAATCTTCACCTAGTTGTTGTTTGTCGTATTATCCGATATTTGAAGGGCACCTCTACACGTGGGTTATTATTTGACTGGGCTGGCTATGTAAATACTCGTCACTCTGTTACTAGCTAGTGCATGTTTTTAGACAATGCACTCATTTTTTGGAAGAGTAAGAAGCAAGACAGAGTTTCCAAGTCCTCCAGTAAGTTTGAATATTGCGCTATGTCTTCCGCCTGCTCCATGATCACTTGGCTTCATGGGTTATTGGGTGAACTTGGTTTTCCTCAACAACATCCCACTACTTTTTATGTTGATAATACCAGTGCTATTCAGATCATCGCTAATCCTGTCTTCCATGAGCGTACGGAACATATTGAAGTCGATTGTCATTCCATACGTAAATCCTTTGACCGGCATGTGATTACTCTTCCTCACATTTCCACCGAACATCAAACTGCAGACATCTTTATTAAAGCTCTTTCTCGATACCGACATCAGTTCTTGGTGACAAATTGATTACTCTACCAGCACCAATTTGAAGGGAGTATGTTACGGAGATAATTTAGGGATTTGATTTGTACTATTTTAGGGATGTTTACTTACCTTGTATAGCATTTAGGTGCTGGAAATATGCCATTAATTATGTAAATCTTCTCTATATAATAAAGGGAAACCTTATGAAAAGGGCATTCAAACCAATTTTGACAATCTCATATCGTCACAACTCTTTAGTGGAGCTTCCAAACTTCATGTTATCTCTAAGGAGACCTTTGATCTCTCATTCATCAATGTGATCTTAGATCATTATAACTCTCAAGTGGTGCTTTTGGGCCTCATGCTATCATTAGAAAGACATTAGGTATCTCACTTGCCAATGTGATCTCGGATCGTTAACTCTATAAGAGAACCACGGGGCCTCAACACCATCGCCAAGAATTACTCGAGGGTTAACTATAAAAAAGAGATTACTTCGAGTTTTGGTTGGGGGATAATAATCCTAGAACAACAAGGTTTTAGTTTTAGCAAAAAAAAAAATTCCAGATATAAGCTTCCTTTTTTTCTCCTGTTTTAAACATGAATTCCTTAAAGTATACATTCCATCAAAAGTAATTTCTCAATTATGTTTTTCTACTTTCATCTCTCAAAACCAAGTGGTTACTTGTATGGAGGACATTAGCTCTTCCACCCTTAGAGACCTTGGGTATGTACATAGGGCTTTAGACCCATCTAAGCTTAAACCATATCAAACAAGTTTGGACAAAAAGGAAAATCACATAACATATATTATACAAACTCATTGTACTTAATACATAATTAAAAGAGAAATCAAAAGTACTTAGTACAAGTATAGAACCTCACAGAACCGGGGACAATTACTAAAGATTACTACACTCTATCAGGATCAAACTCCTCATTCAAATCTTCATCACGCTCTTATGCTAAATACTGGTTACATGCAGTAGTTACAACCTATACTAGAAAGATCTTGGCAAAATCAGGAATGAGGTTAGAATGAAATATAGAATAGAAGGCAACCACTACCTCTTCGATAGATTAAAGAAATAAAGGTTGGTTATAAATGCAAACACCTTATCCTTAAAAGGCAGATCTAAGGTATGAGCCCCCCTAAATACCGTGAGGAATTCATCAAGAAGGTCTCTCAATGCCTTTAGTCAAGCATATTCCACGTGTCTGCTTTGGTAGTCTCTAGTTTCACCTTCAGAATCTTGTTGGATTGCTTAAGTAAGGATACTTCTAAGTCTGATAGGCAAACCCATTCCAAGGCAAAACTTAGTTGGGTAACTTGATGGTCCCTGTCTTCCATCAACTTAATCATTTTATCCTTGAATTATAAATCATTTATTTTTATTAAAAAACATATATTTTTATTAAAAAAACATATATTTTTGTTAATGTAAAAATAGAATTCATAAATTATCTACCTAGTAACACCAGTAACTTGTAAGAATTACATGGTACATAAGTATTATGAGGAACAACATGTCCATTATGATGGCAAAATAATAATAATAAAAGATATCAAAGAAATGGTTACGAAATGATTAAAAGATCTCCACCATATTTTGATAAGGCAAAACATCAATGATCTATCACTTAGGTAACAAATAGCCAAGTTTGTGTCTGGTATATTATTAAAATAATTTGTTCCTTTTTCTTTTTACACTCTACATTTATAAAAGTTAATTAGCATTATAAATATTTGGTTTTCAGAATGATTCTCCTCAAGATTTCATGTTACTTTTGTTTGTTCTTTGCTATGGTGATGACCATCTCTTCAAACACCATTCAACTCAAATGATCTCAGGTAATTCAATACAAAGAACTGCCCTTTAAATTGATAAAGATGAAATTATATTACATATATAGATATAGGCATAGCTATGTCTAGTTAAGGATTGAAATGTGGTTTTGTAGGTGGGAATGAAAATAAGTTGGCTATGGCTACAAGGTTAATCAATGATTATCAAGATCCAAGGGAAAATAAAAAGCACCATCCTCCTACACCCCCTAGTGATAAGTTTAATGATAAAATTCAAGACTATCAAGAACAAAGCTCAACACCAGAGTTGGAAGTATTCGTAGCCGAGTATTCACTGGCTCTAGAATCAGGAATATTATAAGCAGACCATCAAAAACACAAAACAATACAAATCCTTAGAAATTTAAGACAAAACCAGCAATGCAACCTACCTCAAGTAAGACGCTTAAGGAGTGATAGTATCTTCCCTTTTGCATAACCAGTCATGTACCATAGAATATTTGTTGACCAGTTAGGGTTCCTAGTGACCATAATACTAGGTGGCGACCCCTTAAACAAGACATTTCCCTGCCAAGAACAAGATGTTAGATATCTGTTTTTCTTCATTGAATTTTTTAAAGGTCGCCGTGATGTTGGGTGACCTAAATTTCAAATTATTTTCATTCATTTTATTTTTATTAATATTGTTTATTTTAGGAATTTAAAAATTAGATTATGACAGTTGCCCTCTCTTTACAATACTTAGTATATTTTTTTTTAATTTTATTTTGGCTTTTTATATCAAGTATTGTAATGAAGGGGCAACTATCATGACCCAATTTTTGAATTCCAAAAAATAATATTAATAAAAAGAAAATGAACGAAAATAATTTGAAATTTGGATCAAGACAACACTAATTAAAAGCTTGAGGACTAATAAGGATGGAATTATAAATTTGGGAGTCAATTTGGTCAAACATCTGAAGAATTGATAAGTTTGGGGACTTAATTAAACTTGGAATTAGTTTAATTAATGAAATTAGGGACTTAATTGAAAAAATACCAAAGTTTGGGGCTGATTTGGGTCAAAATTGCAAGAAATTAAAGTCCAATGACCAAAGTGAATAGGCAGTGATACTATAGGAGGTTAATTGATTTTTCCAAAGGTAATTTTGAAAGAATTAAAAGTTAAAGAGTTAATTAAGGACTAAATTGATTAATTCAGAAACTAAAGGATGTTTTGTAAATTACGCTGAAATTCAGGGGTCCAATTGCAATTGATCCAGGGAAAAATTAAAAAAAAAAAAGATTTCCTTGAATAAGGGCCCAATTGTTAAATGTCAGAAGTTCAGGGGGCAAATTAAAAATAGCCATTTCAGTAAAAAAAACGGTGTCATTTTTAAAACCACCGTTCATCACCTTCTTCTTCATCTTAGAGAAGACCGATTCAGCAAGAAGAAATCGCACCAAAATTGTTGTGGGTCACGTCTCTTACCAAACCAACCAGCTTCCCAATATCCCTCTCCCACACAATGTATCTCCAAATGCCAGAATGGGTCGTTACCAACAATCCTGCAATGACAGGACTGTTAGTCCCCGTGTTTTTTCTCAAACACGAATGAATATACCTCATTATCCAGAGGCACGAACAGAGGGCATTCTCTTGCCTTATAAAAGCTATAGAAAGGCCACATACAATAGGAAAAAAAAAAACAAAAAGAAGCAAAGATAAAACCAAAAAACCAGGAGGCAGAGTAAAACAAAGGAGAGGGACTATAGAATCTCCTTCAAAACTCCAACGACAATCATCAGATGATCACCTCTTAACTTAAATTACACCAACCACACCACCCTTCCCTCACGTTTCATTGCCATCTTGACAGCTCCCCCCGAACAACATATAAAAAAAAAGAACCATAAGAAACCAAAAATAGAGAAAACCCAGAGAACAACACAAAAATAAAAGAAAGCTAGAGAACAAAAGCATAGAGAAAACCAGAGAAGAACGACCAGAGAGAAACAAACAGAAAATAGAAACAGAAGGAAAGAGAGGAGAATTGTCCAGCCAGCGTTGTCTTCGGCTTCGTCCCTAGTACCAGGTTAGCCTTTCATTTCCCCCACTTTTGAAATATAATTACCCTGGTACTGTTGCAGGCATGCATGAATAATTCATGCATGGCTACAACAGTGCCCAGACCGGTCACTAACTTGGGCTAGTGACTAGGTTGGGTCGGCTGGGTCAATACGGTTAGGCTTGATCCAGCCTAAAAAAAGATAAAAGTGAATTATGCAAAACACATTTTTATGTCATTTCCTTTTAGTTTCATTCTTCTTATGTTGATATCTAGCCAAATTCAGGAACCCTTTTTTATTTATTTGTGGGTTCCTCACACCTTTTTTTATGACTTTACTAACTATTTGGATTGCAAACTTGTTCTGTGAAATGTGAATCTAGTATGCAATACATATTTGTCTTTTCTTTTCTTTTTTTCTAAAAATAATAAAAATATATTTTGCTTTCAATTTAAATTGTATTGGTTTTTAATTAGCGCTAGAGTCAGGAATACCATATATTTATTTTTTGATTATGTAATATTTACCAACGTCAAAGTTGGAAATATTTGTAGCCGAATATTCTCTGGCGCTAGAGTCATAAATATTATAAGCAGACCATCAAAAAAATAAAACAAAGCAAACCTTTAACAATTTAAGACAAAACCAACAATGCAGCCTACCTCAGGTAGGACGCTTAAGAGGTGATAATATCTTTTTTCTTGTGTAACCAGTCTCGTACCATAGAATCTTTGTTGACCATTTAGGGTTTCTAGTGACCATAATACTAGGTGACGACTCCTTAACTAAGAGATTTCCCTCTAAGAACAAGATACCAGATATATGTTCTTCTCTATTGAAATTTTTAAATGTCGCTGCGATGTCGGGTGCAACAAGTATCTTGGTATTTGTTTGTAGAGGTTGGTCTTTCTTAATAGAGGATCACCTTTACTATAAGGATTTGTCTTTGCTTCTTAAATGCAAAGGAAAGAACATTGCTGAAATAAAAGAGGAAAAATAAAACTCAATGAATAGAAAAGTCACTACTATTATTATAAATTTGCTAAGTCCATCAACCATATTTTCTCAAGAAAATGATTGCTACATAGTGTGGAGTTTATTACAAGAAACGTTTGCTAAGAAAAATATATAAAATAAAGATTTTACAATTAGAGACCTTATAAACTTCAAGTACAAGGATTGTGAAGTTATTGGAGTGCACATAAATGACTTTCAAGGGTTCTTAAATCTATTGGCATTGATGAATGTTCAGTAAGCGGATGAGGCACAAATGCTAATCTTGTCAATTTATTACCAAATAGTTAGGAGACTTTGGTGGTGTCATTCAATCATCAACTCCAAATGAAAGATCATTTTGAAGATAAGAAAAGGACAATATACTTAATGAAGAGAAAGAAAAAACAAGATCAACCTCTTCAAAGTTGCATGCATTTATAATAGAAAACCAGGAGAGAAGCCAAAACAAATTTCTTTACAGTAAGGAAGATAAAGAATCTGGTGATACAAAGAGAGAATATAAGACTAGAGAGACCTTAATCAAGGAAGGGAACATAGTTTTATTACTATAACAAGCCTAGAAATTTCTAAATTTATTGTAAAATGTATAGGAGATATCGTAATGGTAAAGCTGCATACAAAAATAAAGAAAATGGTATAGCTATAATTCTTTGTAACAGTGATGTTGCTATTATTTAGAATGATGGTTATGTTAATCTTGCACATCATAATACCATATGGGTTGTAGAGTGATATTGTTATTGTTTAGGATGATGGTTATATCAATCATACAAGTTAAGATACCATTTGAAATATGGACTCAACTATATTTTACCACATTACCTCCTAACATAATTTTTTTACATCATACACTAGCAGTGATTTTGGTCAAGTTAAGATGTAAAATCAATGAATGGCTAATATTTTAAGCATTTGTGATATTTGGTTATAAACTAATACCAAGTAAAGTTGCGATTAAAATATGTTAGGTTTGTGCCCAATATGTGCCTACTCTTAATCTATAATTGATGAATAAGGCTTCTTTAGAGATAATAGATAGAAGATCTCCAAATTTTGTATGGTTATTGTTAAAGGCAAGAATATAGGTCTCAACATGTCACAAACCAAGATGATTAAAGAAAAGTGAATAAAATTGAAGATCCTTCATCGACTTATAACATAAGCTACTTAAGCATTTGAGTGAGAAAGGTTTTGAGTTCCTTCTAAGAAAATTCTTCTTTATTTAAAAGGTTTAAAATTGAATACTTGCACTTATTGTTTAGTTGGTAAACAATATAAAACTGCATTTTATATATCAACTCTATAAAGAAAATCTATTTTTTATTTATTTAGTTTATACTAATATTTTCTTTATGATTGGTAAGTCTTTTAGAGGTGTTGTATACTTTGTTAGTTTTATTAATGATTATTTCAGAAAGATTTATGCCACTTGTTTGAAATCCAAAGATCAAGTCATTGATGTCTTCAATGATTTATATACTAAAGTTGAAATAGAAATCAATAAAAAGTTGAAATGTGTCCAAATAAATAATTGTGGTGAATATACGAGTCTATTTTAAGAACTATTGTAAGGAACATGATATTATGCTTAAGAAGACAGTTCCAAATAATCTATAGCAAAATGGAGTGACAATGAGAATGAATAGAACCATTTTTGAAAGGATCATGTTTATGCTTTCTAATACAAAGTTGTCTAAGTCTTTTTAAGATGTGTCAATTAAGACTGTAGTTGTCATGATGAACCTTTCTCCATCAATTCTTTTTAACTACGATGTACCACAAATAATATGAAAGTGAATAAATATCTTTTATACATAGTTAAGAGTTTATACATGTTTTTAGAGACGTAAAATATAAGCTTAATAGCAAGATAAAGTATTGTGTTTCCATGGGTTGTGGAGAACATGATTTTAGCTAAAGATTATAGATTTTTTATTCTCACTAGTTCAAATCCAAGATCTACTTTATAGTTACCTTTAATTCTTTTTAATAATGGAGAAGATAATAAAATAATAATGATGATAATGGTAGTGACGATGGTTTGTACTTTAAGATATTAATTGATCATCATGAGCAAATATATTATAATTACATGGTTCTTAAAAAAGTAGCTGGTGGTTTGCTATCATTGGAATCTTTGTTTTTATACTCGAACTCGCACGAAAATTTCTAATTGCAATAATTTATAAGAAATTTTTACATGCATGCATGCACATCTACATATATATACATACATTCCTGTTTATGTTTATGAGAATCTGTTTAAGGTTATAGATGATATGGAAGCCATAAATGAGAATTCCATACCTTGTAATGTTTCTAAAAAATTTCTGAAGAGAAAAGGTTTTACGAATAGCCGCAACATCATATGTACAAAGCTTTTAAAGAATGTTCGATTTTTTATTTAACTACATGGAAAAAGTTAGATAGATACTTTTTGCTTTTTTACACCGAACTCCATGTATAATTACGCTTTAAAGTTTAATTTTCTAGAAGTTAAAATAGCCGTACGTGAAAGTGGAGTTGAAAGGTCGTGAAATTTCAAATTAGATAATAACATTTAACTCATGCGTATGGCTGCAACGAAGGACAGAAATACAAGAAGAGGGCCTAATAAAACAAAGATACAGAGGTTGGTTATGAAAAGAAAAGAGATAGACGCTAGAAATCGTCACCAACCTCTAGCATAAAGAGGCTGATAGACCCACTGTCTCATTCATGGAAGTCTTGTCTCCACCGCTGCCACACACGTGATTTTCCAAAACACGTGTTCTCTCACTGCTACAGAGCCCAGAATGTTGATAATCATCAAATCAAGCACCATTCGATGATCGTACCAGTCAATGTCAAGTCAATTTACAGCCCTTAAAACCCTCCAAAACACACAATCAAGAAAGAAACTCCCCCAACATCAACATAAACAAAAAAGTCAATTCGCAGCACACAAAACTTTGTCCCGTTTCTAGAGGGCAATTGCCTCCACCGTGCCTACGCTTTTCGGTGAATTGTCGGTTCAATTCTTTTTCTTTTCTTCTTGGCTATGCCTATATATCCATCTAACTACTACTATGACACCCTTGTCAAATTCGGTTCAGTCACTAGCTAGGTTGATTCAACAACTTGTTAATTTGAAATTCAATCCTGATTGTGTTTGATACTAAATTAATAGTTCATTAACTTTTATAAAACTCCATGACTTAACTTAGATTTTTAATAATTTATAAGATCTAAAAAACAAATTATCCCCTTTTTTCAGTTTTCTATTGAAAAAAAATATTAGCTTGGGAGTTGGGACGTGGAATCTTTACCGGGTCAAACTCTATTTGAGAATGACAACTGTAGCAACAAATAAATTTAGTTTTTTAATTATCATTTTAGATTTGACTTTGATAAGAAACTCTCCAGATAAAATATTCACATGACTAATTAAGTGGTATGGACAGGCAAGATTGTATGGACGTAATAGAGAAAACACATAACATATGCATTATAATTTCTCGATAATTTCATTTCTTTGTTTTGCCTGGAAATTGAACGTCTCATCTTTAGTTTTATATAGCTTGAATGCTTAGAAGTTAGAGCAACATGAGAATCCGCCAGTGCAAGAATGATGAGTGTGTGTGTCAGTGTGTATAAATTTTGGACAACTTGAGAGAATATTATAAAACGAAAACAATACAAGGCATGCACCGATATATATTATCTCAGCAAGATTTTGATTTTGGTAGGATCGATCGATGTATATGTATATATAGTCAAGAACAGGGACGATAACTTGATTGTCGTCATGCATGGAGGATGTTTGTGTGCGGGAATTTATGTCTGCTAGAATAATACAACTAGCCTAGCTAATAAATAACGAGAAGATCGATGATGACAAGTTCAAACATTCAAGGTATATTCCATTTCGGCTCTATTTTTAGCGATGTCCAAGTTCCATTGAATTTTGATTATTTTTCCATTTTATACACGCTAGCTACGTACCCTTTCTACACACACACGCATTCCTTTTATAGCTTCTGTTCATAATTGTTTTATTTATTTGTTAAATAATTGTCGAAAATAGAGATTTGATTTAGGTTGCTCATTCTTTAAAAAAAAAAAAAAATTATTTGGAGAATAATTGTTAGCAACTCTCTAGTGCAGGGGTGGAACCAAAACATAAAATTAAAGGGGGTCAAAATATTGTGATTTATGCGGTGTCTTATAAAAATACTAAAAATAAACTTAAAGGGAGCTGGAAAAAAAATTTTCTTGCAGGGACCAGCCTCCCCTATCTCCACTCCTGCTCTAGTGAGTCATCGATCGATAATATGATTGATTTAATTTACATGAACCAGGTCATGTAATAATTTCTACAAACTTTTCAATTCAAGGAGAGGTGCATGACCGTTTTATTTCGAGGTCACAGTTATGGACTCCAAGATTTTACTTGAGCCTTTTGTTCCTTCTTAGTCTAGCTCTATTACTATATGTTTAATTTATTGGCTTAGGAATATTTATCCAAATAGTTTTAAATTTTTTTTATTAACATTGGTGTCCGGCCCAATTTATGTGCATCTCAACTAATCTCACGGGTCCTGAAGTTAACGACCATGTAAGCCTCCAATGGCCCTAAGATTTATGAGACTCGAACTGATGACTTGTAGAAAGCAAATCTAGGACCTGATCAGTTGAGCTACACCCCTCAGGATTAAAATAATCTAAACTTTTAATGTAGATGCATGATCCACTTTCATTTATTACATATTACTCTCCTATTCAATACGCTCAGTAAATGCAAGAAATTAAAATATTTCTTGAGACACCATTTAATTGTTTATTGTTTAATTAAATTTTGAATTGATTCAACATAGGAGTTGTTTTTTTTATAAAGTAATTATTATTTTAATCCCTCACAGCTATATTATTATAGTTGAATTAAATCGATATATATAAAGACTAATTCATCTAATTTCACACCAATTAATCTTTTACTCGTACATATTTTAGGTTTCTAGAAAAGCCCAGGAAGAATTTTATGGCTTTCTTGAAGCTCACCACCTGCCACCTTCACAAAAGCTTCCTGGAAATTTATTAAGGGTGGCTATCTCTCTCCTCTCTTATGTGTCGAATGATTATTTATTAATTTAGGTTTTTTGTCTTCAATGCACGCATGCAGCATCGTGCACCATCTTTCTTTTAGCCGGCCTCTCCGTCATAAGACACAACCAAACACGCTCTTAACTTGTTAAATTAATGTAGGCATATTGCTGAGGTATTTTCGCAGCAAAACATCGCCAATTTCGTTGTTCTAGGGGGAGAGAGAATGCATTCATAAGAACAAAAGAAATGGAATACAAACACAAACATACCAAAAAAAAATTTATTTGAACATGAACATATGAACATTGTTAGATTTTTACCTCGCTAGCTCTATAGTCTCTGGTCTCTTTGTATTTTGTTTTTTCTATTGTTTACAATTACAAACAACAAAAAAATCTCCGAATGAACAATTGATCGTTACAAAAATTAACAAATGAAAAAATTTCATGCTTATTTAATCAAGTCACGATGCATGTGGTTTTGGATGCATTTATGTGTGCTTCATCTTGATTTCTCAGAAATAATTCTTCATAAAATATTTACGCTCCTTGTGTGTTTCTTCTCCATCCACCTCGATCAAATTATGAACGACGGCCTCCGCAGCGGTTGTCAAGAATTTAGACCAATCCCTGCATAAAAAAAAAGATCAAGATTAGAAACATTTAACCATATATAAATTAATCAGACATTAAAATTAACACTATAGTAGAATGAAATAATAGGTAATAATACTAGTAGAAGTAGTTAGTATTTTTTGTTCAACATTTTGTGCTCCAAAGTAATTAAAAATGGTACACATACCCTTCGAGGGTGTCAAATGTAAGTCCAACGGTGTACTTTGCCTCTTCAAGAGCATAGGCAAACCTTTGCAGCTCTTTGGGAGGACAACGCCCGTTATCCTTAACATGAAGCTGAGATGGCTTGACATCACAAAATATAGGTATAACTCTTTTCTTTGTCTCCATTAACAAAGCCAATTCATGGAGGCAAAAGTATGACTCGCAATAACGCGGCGAAAACACAGCAATCCCAACTTTGCATTCATGGATAGCTCGATCAATGCTGTCAAATAATTTGTCACCAGGTCTCATGTTCTTGCTATCCAAAAATGGATGGAGCCTGAGTCTAGAAAGATGATCGAAGAGCAACCCGGAGATGGTCCTCTTGGTATCGATGCAACGATGATTAATGAAGACATCACAGGGTGGTCGTCTGAGGGATTGGATTTGGTTGTGGTGGTTCCAGATTTTACGAACCAAGTTCTTGGCTGTCGATGCTGAACGCTGCTGCATGGCTTGATGAAGAAGATGGGCAAACAATAATAACAAAAATCTGTGGACAACAATGTAAAGAACTTGGTCGTATTATTTGTGATTTTTATAAGTCCTTCAACTGGGTTCGACGCGTTAGTATTTATAGATTACAAAGTGAAATTGATAGAAAGACTGAATTTTATTGCTAGCTAGTTTGATTTCAAGGTAGAGAATTCTAAATTTGGACCGATCAGGAGAAAATACCAGGCATTTGATTAGGCAAGACACAGCCAAAAAACAAATAAAAGGAAGTAAAGAGGTTTGAATTATTTGACTCTCTAGGTTTACGTGCATAAACCTTCAAACACGTTTATTATAAATTTTTTTTTTTGTAAGTCCGCTGACATGGTCGCTCTAATTGGTTGTCTGTTATTTTTCAAAATTCAACTTTCTTTTTCCCCCTTTATTGTTTAAGGATTATCTATCAAAAGGTGAATTCTTTTGGCCCCATCACAGTCCTTCGTTGTGGTCCCTGATCAAGACTTTTTTTTTTTTTTTAATTTCTGATTGCCCACCAACATTTTCCCAAGGTTCTGCAATTAATGCGGCTATTAAAGATCTTTTCACCAACCTTGATACTCTTGTCGCTCGAACCATTAAGAAAATGACACTTCTCTTAAGAACTTACCACAATAATTAATCCTCTCTTAATTAGATATACGAAAATATTAGTTGCGATAACTGCTATCTGTTTAATCTTTTTTTATACATTTCAAGCCACTGTGCAAAAACCCAAGGGTTAATCAATTAACTCTCCCTTATCTTGTAGAGATGTCAATGAATGTCTATGGATCGGGTAGCGTAACATTGTATTTTAATTTAAACCTAAAATAATTATCGTATCTATTTTCAACATCCAAATCCGATATAACCCGGATCCAAACTTGAAAATATTAGTTGCGATAACTCGATCCAGTTTTGGATATTCAATAACCCGGATCCAAACCTAAATATAATAATTTATAACTATTTAGTACACAATTAACTTAGCATATATGTATGCATTTAAAAGAAAATTAATGTTATTTATTTATTTTGGATTGATTTCAGGTTTAAATTCAGATTAAATTAACTAATATTCATTCCTAATCTAAGACTTAATTGTAAAATTTGTTGGGGTTGCGATAATTACTTGTAAAATTTTCTATAACATGTTTTTCTTGTATTTCTATAGGTTGCGTACGTAAGACACTCAAGTTTTCATTTTGAAAATGAAGTTTCTTTAGGATTGTCGTAGATTCTGTGCAGTTTTAAAAAATAAATTTTAAAAAATATTTTTAATTGTACTTTAAAAAAAATACATGTTTAATTAAAATTATCATAAAATATATTTTTAAGAGCAAATTAAACAAATAAAAGCATGCCTCCAAGAATAAAAAGTATTTTGTTATAACTTCTACGAAACTATGGTTTAAAATATAATTATATGTGAGATTCAGTGCAAAAAAATAGAAATTATTTAACAAAACAAATAATTTTTTTTCTATGATTGTATAAAAAAACAAAAATTACTACAGTACCAAACCATATTAAAGTCATTAATAAAG
>Ga0307518_10001208_pt1 | contig 19370 bp, 29 predicted proteins | sample 25_EM_MG_FD_203889 | JGI IMG/M metagenome (GOLD analysis project Ga0307518, IMG submission 203889) | Populus trichocarpa ectomycorrhiza microbial communities from riparian zone in the Pacific Northwest, United States - 25_EM | ecosystem: Host-associated > Plants > Roots > Unclassified | place...
CCCTTTGGACGTTTTGGGTGCACTCGTTGAATCGATGAGACTGCTCGATAAGCGCCCTGATAATTGTTCTTGTGGCGTCCTTGCAACGCTTTCAATCCAACCACCACACACCCTTCCACTCGACACACCACTTTTTGTGCAACCATGGCTCCTAATGGCGTCAAAAAAGTTTTCGCTTTGCTGGCATGGAAGAATAATACGGGGAAGCATGGCTCAACCCCCAGAGCAAGTGAGTATATATGGGCTGGATAGCGTGCATTAGCAGTGTGGCGACAGACTCTTCTTTCCAGGTGCTGACAATGTGCTTCACACAGATCCTACGGACGTCAGAACTGAGCAGCGTGATTCGGGCCCAAGCGCAGGTGAGTGCTTATGTCCAAAATCGTGGACTGCATAACAAGATGACGACCGACTCTTTTCTCCAGGTTCTGACGATATACCCCACATGGACCCTGCAGACATCGGAAACGCCGAGCAGCCAGGTTCCAGTGCAGGTGAGTGCTTGTATCCAATATCTGGGTCCGGATGGCGTACATTACCAAAGTGGCGACCGATTCCTCTCTCCAGGTGCTGGCGATATGGATTCTGCGGACGTCAGAAACATTGAGCAGGATAACCCGGAGCCTAGTGCAGGTGAGTACTTATAGCCAACATCATGGACCGGATCTACATTAGCGGCATTGTGATCGACTCTTGTCCAGGTGCTGATATCCTTCTCATGGATCCTGAGACCGTCAAAGGGCACTTTGACCGTATTCGTCGTTTTAGAGTCCTCGTCGTCGGCAAATCCAATGCTGGTAAAACGACACTCTTACAGCGTGTTTGCAATACCACAGACCTTCCCGAAGTCTTTAATGCCAATGGCGAAAAGGTAGGGTGTTTCACTGCACAATATTTCCAGATGATACACGAATATTCCCAGCTTGATCCTGCTAAGGTTGTGCGGGGATCTCGGCAGGTGCGCTTCACGATTCTGGGACGTCTCCCCAACAGACTAATAATGCCCAGAGGGGCTATCATGACATCGAGAATGAGCTTATTTTTCGGAGCAGCCCACGCTTCGTCTTTCATGACTCACGAGGATTCGAGTCGGGCTCCGTGAGAGAGTTACAGTGGATGAGGGAATTCATCGCAGACCGAGCGACCAGAAAGCGGCTAGCAGAGCGGGTCCATGCTATCTGGTGAGACTATGTCACCGAATCTCATTAAGTCGCTAAAAATCAGCATCCAGGTTTTGCATTCCAATGAGTGAGCCCGAGAGGGCAATCGTGGCTGCAGAAGAACAGTTCTTCAATGAGTGCAATACTGAACGTGGTGGGAATCTCCATTATGATTCGCGATATATGGTTCTGAATAGTTGTTGGGTAGTGCCAGTGATTGTGGTGTTAACGAAGGCTGATGCAATGGAGGGGCAGGCAATTGGGCGGCTTAGAGAGCAAGGGATGTCAATGAGGGATGCGATGCAAAATGCTGGGAGCTTGGCACCACAAATTTTAAGTGAGGTTCGCACAAAAATCGAGAGCAAATTGAATGGGTGCAAATATCCACCAAAGACCTACTTGTCGCTGAGTGGTGAGTTATCATCCTCTGGACCCTTGTATCAACTATGCTAAAAGTATTGCTTCATGGAGATATGAACGCAGAGGGTGCGGATTGTAATCCACTCATAAGGTGCACCACAAATGCACTGGATGAGGTGGAACTGCAGAAGCTAGTGGTGTCAGCACAACAAGTCAATTTTGAACTGAATATTGAATTTTCTATTAAGTAAGGGGCTGATTTGACCTACTGGAAGGTTGATGATATCTTGACAATTTTCAGATACATCATGGCACAGGCAAAGGAAGCCACATTTGACAAAAAGATTCTGGAACTTGAAATACTCCAATGGATGCCACTGAAACAGGTAAGAGGGCTATAAGAGGTTTGTCCATTGATATAACAGAATATTTTCATAGGTAATCAATTTACTCTAATATTGTGTTCCAATCCAGCTAAGAACTTTATGATACATGAATCATTCTGGTCCTTGTGGCTTGACAGTTTGTGAGTGGTTTCATGGCAGGTGCAGCTGGGTCTTGTCTCACTGCCCTCACTCCCACTCTGGTCCTGTTAACATGGCTTGACAGGAAGTGGGTGATTTCATGGCAGGTGCAGCTGGGTCTGTTCTCACTGCTTTCACTCCTGTGTTGCTGGCTTGACAGCAAGTAAGTGATTCCATGGCAGGTGCAGCTTGGCTGTTTCTCACTGCCCTCACTCCCACCTGGTTCTGTTGGCTTGACAGGAAGTGAGTAATTTTATGGCAACTACAGCTAGGTCTGTTCTCACTACCTTCACTCCCACTCTGGTCCTGTTGGCTTGACAGCAAGTGAGTGATTTCATGGCAAGTGCAGCTCAGCCTACTCACTGCCTTCACTCCTACTTTGGTTCAATTGGCCTGACAGCCTGTGAGTGATTTCATGGCAGATACAGCTGGGTCTATTCTCATTGACTTCAATCCAATGTTGCCATCACAGCAAGTGAGTGATTTCATAGCAGGTGCAGCTTGGTCTGTTCTGACTGCTTTCACTCTCACTGTGGTCCTGTTGACAGGCTGTGAGTGATTTCATGGCAGGTGCAGCTGGGTCTGTTCTGAATGTGTTCACTTTCACTCTGGTCCTGTTGGCTTGACAGCAAGTAAGTGATTTCATGGCCAGTGCATCTGGATCTGTTCTCACTGCTGTCATTCTCACTCTGGTTCTGTTGGCTTTGCAGAAAGTGAGTGATTTCATGGCAGGTGCAGCTGGGTCTGTTCTCATGGCCTTCATTCCCACTCTGGTCATGTTGACTTGACAGGAAGTGAGTGATTGTATGCAGGTGAAGCTGTGTCATGTCTCATTACCTTTTCATCTACCTTGTTCCTGTGGGCTTGACAGCAAGTGAGCAATTTTGGGGTAGTTGCAGCTGGGTCTGTTCTCACTGTCTTCATTTCCACCCTGGTGCTGTTGGTTTTCACAGATTGTGAGTGATTTCATGGCAGATACAACTGAGTATGAGCTCACTGACTCAACTCCCACTCTGGTTGTGTTGGCTTGACAGCTTGTGAGTGGTTTCATGACAGTTGCAGCTGGGTTTGTGCTCACTACCTTCACTTGCACTGTGGTCCTGTTGGCTTTGATAGCAAGTGAGTGATTTCATGGAAGGTGCACTTGAATCTGTTCTCACTGCCTACACTCCCCCTCTGGTCCTACTGGCATAACAGCGTGTGAGTGATGTCATTTCAGATGCAGCTGGATCTGTACTCACTGCCATCCCATCCACTCTGATCTTGTTCACTTGACAGCTTGTGAGTAGTTTCAAGGCAGGTGAAGCTGGGTCTGTTCTCATGGCTTCATTCCCACTCTGGTCCTCTTGGCTTGACAGCGTGTAAGTGATTTCATGACATGCACAGTTGGGTTTGTTCTTACTGCCTTCACTCTCACTTTGGTCCTGGTGGCTTGATAGGAAGTGAGTGATTTCATGGTGGATGCAGCTGGGTTTGTTCTGACTGCATTCACCCCCACTCTGCCCCTGTTGGCTGGCCAGCTTGTGAGTGATTTCATGACAAGTGTGGCTGGGTCTGTTCTCACTGCATTCACTCCCACTCTGGTCCTGCTGGCTTGACAGCATGTGAGTGATTACATGCCAGGTGCATCTGGGTCTGTTCTTATGACTTTCACTCCCACTTTGGTCCTGTTTTGGCTTGATAGGAAGTGAGTGATTTCATAACAGATGCAGTTGGGTTTGTTCTCACTACCTCACTACCATTCTTGTCCTGGTGATTTGACAGCTTGTGAGTGGTTGTATGGGAGGTGCAGCTGGGTCTGTTCTCATTGCCTTCACTCCCACTGTTGTCCTGGTGGCTTGACAGGATGTGAGAAATTTCATGGCAGATAAAGCTGGATCTATTCTGACTTCCCTCCCCACCCACTCTTGTCCTGGTGGCTTGACAGGATGTGAGTAATTTCATGGCAGGTGCAGCTGGATCCATTCTGACTTCTCTCACTCTCACTCTGGGCCTGTTGGCTTGACAGGATGTGAGTGATTTCATGGCAGGTGAACCTAGGTCTGGGCTCACTGCCTCCACTCTCATCTGGTCTTGTTGACTTGACAGCAAGTAAGTGATGCTGTGACAGGTGTCTCTGGACTGTTCTCATTGCCTTAACTCATGGTGCTGTTGGTTGTTGGTTGCACAGGAAGTGAGTGATTTCATGGCTTGTGTGATTGGGTCTGATCTCAGTGCCTTCACTCCCACTCTGCTTTGAAAGATTGTGAGTGACTCCATGGCAGGTGCAGGTGATCTTTTCTCACTGGCTCCACTCCCACTCTGGTTCTGTTGGGTTGACAGCTTGTGAGTGACTGGATGGCAGGTGGAGCTTGCTTTGTTCTCACTGCCTTCACTGCTACTTTGGTTCTGTTGACAGGATGTGAGTGATTTCACATTGGTAGATGTAGCTGGGTCTGTTCACACTGCCTTCACTCCCCCTCTGATTCTGTTGGCTTCAACAGGATGTGAGTAATTTCATGGCAGGTGCCATTGGGTCTGTTCTCAATGTTTTCAATCTCACTCTGGCCTGTTGGCTTGACAGCTTGTAAGTGATTTCATAGCAGGCAGAACTGGCTAGGGCTGTTCTCACTTTCTTTACTCCCTTTCTGGTCATATTGGCTTCATAGGTAGTGAGTGATTTCATGGCAGATACACCTGTGTCTGTTCTCACTGCTTTCATTCCCACTCTGGTGCTGTTGGCTCCACAGGAAGTCAGTGATGTCATGTGCAGTTGGGTCTGTTCTCACCACCTTCATGCCCACTCTGGTGCTGTTGGCTTTGCAGTTTGTGAGTGATTTCATCAAAAGTGGAGCTGGGTCTGTTCTCACTGTCTTCATTTCCACTATGGTGGTGTTTGTTTATCAGATTGTAAGTCATTTCATGACAGGTGCAATTGGGTCTGTTCTTACTGCCTTCACAGGAAGTGTGTGATTCCATGGCAGGTGTAGTAGCTGGGTCTCACTCCATTCACACCCACTCTTGTCATGTTGGCCTGGCAGAAAGTGAGTTGTTTCATGACAGGTGCAGCTGGCTCAGGTCTCACTGTCTTCACTCCCATTGCTCTCATCCCATGGACTTGACAGCGAGTGAGTAATTTCATGGAAGGTGTACCTGGGCCTTTCTTACTGGTTTCACACCCACTCTGGTGCTGTTGGCTTGACAGCAAGTGCATAATTTTGTGTCAGGTGCACTTGGATCAGTTCTGACTGCCTTCATTTCCACTCTGTTCTGGTTGACCTGACAGGAAGTGAGCAATTTCATGGCAGGTGCAACTGGATCTGTTCTCACTGCCATCATTGCCACTCTGGTCCTGTCCACTTGACAGCATGTGAGTGATTTTACAGCAGGGCAGATGGGTATCTTCTCACCACCTTCACTCTCACTCTGGTCCTGTTGGCTTGACAGCTTGTGAGTGATTTCATGTGAGGTGCAGCTGAGGGTGTTCTCATTCCCTTCACTCCCACCCTTGTTCTGTTGGCTTCACAGGAAGTTGGTGATTTCATCACAGGTGTAACTCAGTCTGTTCTCACTGCTTTCACTCCCACTTTGTCCTGTCTTGGCTTGAAAGGAGGTGAGTAATTTAATGGCATATGCAGCTGGGTCTGGTCTCACTTCCATTACTCTACTACCCTTGTCCTGTTTGCTTGATAGCTTGTAAGTAATGTCATAGCAGGTGAACCTGGGTCTGTTCTTACTACCTTCACTCCCACTTTGATCCGGTTTGGCACATAGGAAGTGAGTGATTTCATGGTAAATGCAGCTGGGTTTGTTCTGACTGCTTTCACTGCATTCTTGTCCTGCTGGTTGACAGCTTGTGAGTGGTTGCATGGCAGGTGCAGCTGGGTCTTGTCTGACTGCCATCATTCCTACTCTGTTCCTGTTGGCTTTACAGCCTGTGAGTAATTTCATGGCAGGTACAGCTGGGTCTGTTCTGACTGCCTTCACTCCCACACTGGTGTTGTTGGCTTTACAGCAAGTGAGTGATTTCATCATAAGTGCAGCTTGGCCTGTCTTCACTTCCTCCAATCCCACCCTGGTCTGGTTGGTTTGATAGCGTGTAAGTGATTTGATGGCAGGTGTACCTCAGTGCCTTCACTCTTAATCTGGTTCCCTTTGCTTCACAGCTTGTGAGTGATTTGATGGCAGGTGCATCTGGATCTGTTCTGACTACCTTCACCCTCACTCTGGTCCTGTTGGCTTGACAGAAAGTGAGTGGTTCTATGTCAGGTGCAGCAAGGTGTTCTGACTGCCTTCATTGCCACCTTGATGCTGTTGGCTCCACAGCAAGTGAGTGATTTCACAGCTGCATCTCAGTCCATTCTCACTGCTTTTACTTCTACTCTGTGCTTTGGCTTGACAGCAAGTGAGTGATCTCATGACATGTGCAGCTTGGTCTGTTCTCACACTCCCACTCTTGCCCTGTTGGCTTGACAGGAAGTGAGTGATCATGGCAGTTGCACCTGGGTTTGTTCTGAATACTTGCACTCCCAATGTGGTCCTGTTCACTTCACAGCAAGTGAGTGATTTCATGCCATGTGCAACTGGATTTGTTCTGACTGTTCTCATTCCCACTCTGGTCACATTGGCTTGCTAGCGAGTGAGTGATTTCATGGCAGCTGCACCTGGATCTCTTTTCACTGCCTTCACACTCCCTGTGGTCCTATTGGCTTGATAGCTTGTGAGTAATTTCATGACAGGTGAAGCCAAGTCTTTTCTGATTGCCTTCACTCCCACCTGGTGCTGTTGGCATGACAGGATGTGAGTGATTTCATGACAGGTGTAGCTGGTTCTCTTCTCATTCCCTTCACTCCCACTCTGGTCCTGTTGGTTTGATAGATTGTGGGTTATTTCATGGTAGATGCAGCTTAGTTTGTTCTGACTCTCTTCACTTTCCCTCTGGTTATGTTGTTTTAACAGCTTGTGAGTGATTTCATTGGAGGTGCCCCTGGCTCTCTTCTCAATGTTTTCACTCCCCCATGGTCCTGTTGGCTTGACAGCTTGTGAGTTTTTTTATGACATGTGCTCATGAATCCAATCTCATTACTTTCACTCTTAATCTGGTCCTGTTGGCTTGACAGAAAGTGAGTAACTTCATGGCAGGTGCAGCTGGCTCAGTTCTCACTGCCTTCACTGTCACTCTGGTGATGTTGACTTCACAGGATGTAAGTCATTTTATGGCAGATGCAGCTGGGTCTGTTCTGGCTGCCAAGTTTACTCACTCTTGTCCTCATGGCTTTTCAGCTTGTGAGTGATGTTATGCTATGTGCAGCTGGCTCACTTCTTACTTCCTTCACTCCCACTCTCATCCTATTGGCTTGAAAGAATGTGAGCAGATGCAGCTGTGTTTGTTCTTACTGCCTTCAGACCCACTCTGGTCCTTTTTGCTTGACAGCTTGTGGGTGATTTTATGGCAGGTGCAGCTGACTTTGTTCTCACACTCCCACTCTTGTCCTGTTGGCTTGACAGATTGTCAGTGACTTCATAAAAGGTACACCTGGCCCTGTTCTCACTCTCTCTTTGGTCTTGTTGGTTTGATAGCGTGTGAGTGATTCTATGACAGGTGCCATTGGGTCTTTTCTCACTGCCTTCATTGTCACTCTGGTCCTGTTGGCCTGACAGCGAGTGAGTCATTTTATGGCAAGGACATGTCACCACATTCACCCCCAACCTGGTACTGTTGACAGCAAGTGAGTGATTTTGCCAGGTGCAGTTGGGTCTGTTCTCAATGCCCTGGTACTGTTGGCTTGACAGGTTGTGAGTGATCTCATCACAAGTGAAACTAGGTCTGTTCTCACCCCCTTCACTCCTGCTTTGTCCTGTTTGCTTGATAGCAAGTGAGTGATTTCATCATGGCATATACAGCAGGGTCTGTTCTCACTCTCTTCACCCCTAATTTACCCTTGTTGGTGGCATAGACAGTGAGTTGTGCCATGTAACTCACATTCCACTAAGTTTTCACACCATACTGCTTTATTTCCTTATAGCAAGTAAGTTAATAACTGTCTGATATCACAACCTACTAGTGACATAAGTAATTAGGATGTTAGTCAGCTCTTTTATTCTTTCATGCATTGTCTCTCATTTCTCTGTTTTAAATCTTTTAGAAGGTTAGTTTTATTTTTCTGGGTGTATGATTTCTCTCACTCTGCCAATTTAGCCACTGGTGTGTTATTATCTTCTATCTTTTTCATATAATTCATTCTTTTTCTAGAATGTCAGATGGATTTCCTTATTTTATTTTTCAATGCTGACATTTGTTTTCATAACCTAGCAAACATATTATTTTGGAACATATGTCAATTTTCCATTGATGTTCCCTCCATCTATTGTTTCCTCCCCATACAAGTGGATATTCCAAGGTGTTGGTGAGGAAATTAAATTCCTCTTCTGTTCACTCTAATGATCATAGGATGCATCATTGTTTATGAGTATTGCTACTTCTGTTTACAGGGAAGAGAGAATTTCGAGAATGTTATTGCAGTTGGTGTCAAGGAATATGAAGACTCTGGAACACAGGCCATTGTTTTCCAGGCTCTTCAGAAGGTGCTTCAGGGGAATGATAGTGGTGATGTTAGAGTACAAGACCTCATTTTGGATATCATTATGAGGAACCGCATGTGTAGGTTCAAGGTGGCCTTCCCAAATATCTTATCTCATTTTTTTTTTAGCTAAAAAGTTCATATAAGCAACATTTCTTGTTTTTGATAGCCATGTTTTCAGATTGAGCAGGTGACAACATCTTCTGATACAATTTTGATATGCTGATGGGATCTTGATTGTTCCCTCAGGGCTCATCTGTGGCATTCTCACTCAATTTGTCTTGATGCTCATATTTGGGCAGAGTCCAAGCATCATCTTTGTACCAATCTTTCCTCTCTTCTTAGTATCCACTGTTACATTACAAGTGTTCTTGCCTGAGTACCTCTCTCTTACCTGTCAACTTGTATGTTTGCCTGTATTTGTGCTAACAAACTCCTGCCATCACGTGGTCAGCCATATTCTCAGTTCATTTCATGACTTCATGTCATAACAGAATATTGTAAGTGCACATGGTTCAGTTAAATAAGCTATATCCGCCTTCTCTTACTTTGGTATCACCCATGGAACACCATACATAAATGGAGTGGAGATAGATGAACATTGAGGGCACTCAGAAGTGATCTGTCCATTTCTCCTCTTTGATGTCAAAGTTCTCAAACTGCATGCCCTTCATCGACTGCAATCACTTCAGATGCTTGTCATGTCGTGCGTCCTTCTCATCCTGATCAGTTCCCGTGTTTCCGTATCCACTGACCAACACCTATCCAGATCGATTCGCGCACGGACATTCAGCCCAGAGCCAGGTGCAGGCTTATTACATCCTCACCAGTTGGATAGACGCTACACTCCTTGTTATCGAACCTCACGAGCTCACCAAGCAGCATTCCCAGCTTGGGTAACCCAGTGAGATCGACAAGATCAATGAAATGGATCTCGCCATAGTCAACGCAACCAACAACTAAGTCCCTAAAGAAAGTAGCTCTTCGCAAGACGTGTTCTTGAATGCTGTCAATTCTGATTTCACCCAGTAATTGCCATGCCATGAGGCCGGTCGTGTGCCATTGGGAGGGTCTTTATCCTTCTCCAATGGCGATGGCTGACACAAGTTGACGGTACTTTGGGTGTGAGTGGTGAACCGATTGGATGTCTTGTGGTTTGAGGATCCCGGTCCGTCGTTCTTTTGTGGCGAGCTTGCAGCAGCAGAGGTAGCCTCCTTCTCCAGCTCTACTTCCTTTTCTCGTGCAGCCTGGCTCAATGCGGGGTTAAACGTTACCAGCCCGAGGCTCCCTCGCAAAGACCCTGATCCATTAGACAGGTCCGCAGGCTCGACTTATTTTATTCAGATCGTTTATTCATGCTTTGCTTGTCGCCACTTCCTAGGAGGGAGCCAGGCTTTCCATCTGCTTATGATAGTGAGGACAAGCTCGTTTCATTCTGTCCCTGGGCCAAGCGTCGACGACGAAGCTGTCGCACTAAATCCGCGCAGCTCCGAGTTGGCAAGCGTGTACCCCAACTAGATTCATGGTACTGGGGCCTATCGGGTAGGTATCCCGACGAAGAGTCCGGGTTTCTTTTTCGGTTGCGAATCGATGGCGACTGCTCGTGGACCAGGTGGGGACATAGAAAATATAGGCAGGTCGCCCGCGATGGGTTCGGCAATCGACGCCGTGAATGTGCCTCGTGCGCTCGGTGCGGACGTCGAATTAGCCAAGGTACTCGCATTTCCGAACAGTGAGGTGCCAAGGGAACCAGTAGATGTGGAGGTGCTAATGGCAGGCGCAGCAGGTTTCGGTTGACCGAATAGTGAGCCACCAAACGTGCTGGTTCCTCTGGATGGTTGGTTCATTGCAGTCTGCCCAAGAGGTTGGCCAAAGATACTCGTTGATTGTGTCCCCGCACCGGTGATGGTGGTACTTGTTTGCATCGCCAAACAAGCCAGTACCCGTCGTGGGTTTGGAGTCCAAAGGTGCTGGTTGAGCCAAAAGCTATTTGATCATTTATAGGGTCGAATGGGAAAGAGGTAATTGACTTGTACATACCTCCACTTCCGAAGGCGCCAGGCTGTCCGAAGCTATTCCCGGATGCTGCTGTGGGTTAGCAGGAGTTAGCCCATGATTGACTGGGACTGAGTTTGTCCTAAACATGTTCGGATCGCGCCCTCGTCATTGCGGACGTCCTCAACGCTCGGGTGGATTAGGAATATCGTTCCCGCGGTGGACACCAAAAGTTTGGAAAGTGGACGGGGCGAACGCAGTCGAAACGAAAACACCGCCGAACGCAAGCAGTCGGTCAGAAATCCACCAAAAAATGTATCAACGTATCCCATGAGGCTCAACAAGTTCGTGACACCACACATAGAATCCTTCAGTGCACTGTTCGATGACTCGGGATTACCCAAAGGCGACGGGGACGGCCAAGGGTTACTCTCACTCGGACTCAAAGATGTCTGTGAGCGTGTGGTGTTTGACAGAAGCGGCGGGCAGCCACTGGGGGCAGAGAGCGGTCAGACGAGGTAGGTGAATTGTAAGTGACACTGATACCCACCAACATACTTACCCTTACCCTAGTTCATACATACCAGTGTGCATCAAAGAGGTGCCCATTGCACTTCCGCCGTGATACGTGGAGCACGGAACGAAAAGTCTTCTCGCCTGAGGTATAATGTGCTCTCTAGTGTGTGGGAATTTTCTGCGCCGCAGAAGAGTCTGCTTCCCGTGTTCACCCGAATTTCCTATTCAGTGAACAGCTCGAGCGAACGTACGTCTGACTTCGTACAGGGGTCGAACGCAGGCTAAAATATGTTGGAAGATCAACGCGGATACCAACGTAGAACAGAGCATGATACGAGATTGTGGCCTCGTGCCCGTCATGGTCCGAGAACGCATGATGCATCGCTCAGGAGGATTTGACTCACCCAGTCCGTAAGGTGTAATTAATCTTCGTAACCCGTCTTCTGCAGAGCGCGTGTGAAGACACGAAGAACCCGAAGAATAAGTTGGCGGATACTTCATCGTCAACGGAAACGAGAGGTTGATTCGCTACCTCATCCTTCCCGGTCATCTCCCTCATTCGGTCATCTTTCGCTACCTTCTTGTACTATGAGTGCCGTTCAAATGCACTGCGTTCGTCCTGATCAATCTGGCGTGACTAATACCCTTCATTACTTTTCCAATGGTAGCGCAATGCTACGGTTTAGCTGGCGAAAACAGGAGTACGTCATTCCTACCATGCTCATACTGAAAGCTCTCATTGGTGCACCCGACCGGGAGATATTCGAGCACAACTACACGAACACTTTCCTAACAGACCCTGCGGGACTACTTCTATGCAGTTTCAAAATGTACAGCCTATATACTAGGCAACGTGTCTTGAATACCTGGGCCACAGGTTCCGCGTAATGTTGGGTGTGCCGGAAGATGGGAACAACCACGCGATTGGAGTGCAGTTGATCCAAAAAATGGTCCTGGTTCACGCGATAAATTCCGTATGCTGTGGTGTAGGTACGCGGTTTCAGTCTTGTCAGCCACCCCAAGGTTCATGCTGCAGAGTACAGTCTGCTTTCTGGGTCATCGTGCGCAGAGAATCCAGATTCGCCACAACATCAGGAGGTTCTTTCACCGGGCTACTTGTACTACATAACCACCAAAGAGCGTCTCGAGTAGGCCCTCAACCGAGTTCGCAATCAAATCGCTACCGACATGCGCAGAGCTGAACCACCACCTGACTTCTTCGGTGTCAGGCATCCCGATCATTGTCGTATCTCACGGTAGTTGTTTAGCTCCCACTCTTCACCTTGCGTTGATCTTCCAACTAGAGGACCCTCAGTAACACAGCAACAAGCAATGAAGTAAAGCACCCACCACGTCCCCCAAGGGCCAATAACGATTACCACCATGCTGTATCCGGTGGAACGCACCGTCTGTCAGCCCATTCCGACTTTCAGGGATATACCGGAATGTAGTTCTCACCTTGCTCATCTGTGCTACTTTTGCGCGCTGAGAGTGGGTGAGTGCACCCGTGGTGATGATGACACTAATGTTAGCCCCTGAGCCCATACACCACTTGGCCAGCCTGACATGGCCAAGTAAGTATGGCGGATTCACCCCCTTGTGTTGTACAGGTAGGTGGCTATGGGACGACACAGCGCCTACAATTAGCCGAGGAGATGATCGATTAGTGCACGAACGCACACACTACGGCGGGACACATGGGGCGAAGGGAAAATAAAGGACCCACGGATCACGCATAATGGGCCCTGTGGCGATCATTGCAACCGCCCAGCTTCCTACAATGAAGCTCAACTTGTGTCGAGCTGCCCAATCAGCAAAATCTATCGGTGACTTTTCGTACCTATTTCGACACCGATAGTCAAGTAGGTACGGATAGCCCCAGACTTTTTCAAATTGATTCTTCTATCGAAAGACACAGCTTTACCCAGGCTCCTCCATCCTTTGCTAAGCGTTCGTTCCAACACCTGCACGGCGGAAACATCGAGGATGACCCTTCGCCATTTTATCAAATCATACACATGCAAATCACTGACGGGCTTGAATTCCACGTCCGGAAGGTTTGTTCCAGCGAGCCTGCGAGCGGGATGCACCTGGGACTCTCCAATAATCAGTATCTGCATTGGTGTTCAGGGAAAGTGGTACAATCATGTTTGGGGGAAATATTCAATATTCAGGACAAATGAGTTGGTGTGCACACTGCATAATTATTGTGGTATACAGGGTAATTATTACAATGTGTGCAATTTATATGAATCTAACTTCATACATGCACACTTTTACTCCGGACAAAGACTTGCTTCTGCAGTGACCATTGTTTCCCATAGTGGTAAAGAAATTCAGACTCTCCCCAAATCCAAAGCGTCGGCAGTTTCGCGTGGCTGGTTGACCAAAGTCTTGGTGACGCTCCTAGAAAGCACCTTTCCAGCATTGAAGAATGGTATAGAAAGTCCGTCTGTAATGTGTTAGGTAACGTTAGGAGTCGTCAAGTTCCTGAGGACAACATACGAATGAAGATCGAGCCAAGTACTACAAAGGACACGATAGGTTGTATGGTTGCCGCAAGCATTTGTTGCTCGTTCGCCGGTGGATCAGCAGGGGAAGGAAGGCGCGTACGAGCCAGTGTTGACACAAACACGGCGCTGACACCCATCTGCATTGTTTATAGAACCAACCGAATCATGTAGCGAAGGGAAGTACTAACCGGCCCTGTGTAAATGGTTTTCTGAGCTGTTCGCATCTACAAGCTGAACCAAACTCACCAAAATGACCTGAAAAAAGTGCTTCCTTCCAAGAAACTATCTCAGGTATCCATTTGTATAGAAACAGTAGGAAGGGAATGCGACGGACGAGAAGAATACTAATCAGAAGAACAATCAGGCGTGAAAGGCTGATATTAAGTGCTTCGGAGTTATAAGAGTCAAAGGGCAACCAGGCGCCAATGTAGATGAAACATGCACTGTTCAGAATACCATCGATAACAGAGGAAAATGTATCTCCCTTTGTCTCTTCCTTGAAGTGACCATCCCACGCAATGGCGCAGCCTGGACAATGTGAACTTTTGACCGAGCGAATACATTATCCACGATTACCTGCTGCGAATGCGGCCAAAAGATCATCCGCCCCAAGAGAATATGCGACTCCAGTGGCAAGAATAGCTAGAGCCAGATATTGCGCAATGTATGACTCTCGATCCACAAGACCTTTGCGGTGGCTCCACTGCATCAACTTGGAAAATAACAGTCCTGTCATCATACATACTTGTCTGGAAAACAATTGCTAGTATGTTGAAAGCTCACCGATGATGGCTCCAAGGAAGATTCCAAACATGACCTGGTCTTAAAAAAATATCAACTTATCGGCAAATAGAGCATGAACAATATTTTACAAAGCCATCCAATAAGAAACCCCTTCTGAATCGCAGCACGAACCGAGGATTCGGTCATCAGGTAGATGGAAATACTAAGAAATGGATATGCAAGACCATCATTCGCCGCTGCCTCCGCGGTCAAAATATGGCGTATCTCTTCAGGAACATGTTCTTGAGCAAAACTTCCACCTGAAAGGAGTGAGTTTATTGAGGATGTATGAACAATGAAAAGACAAACGATTGATGGCGGCACAAGTTATTGGATCTGTTGGAGTCAGACATGCGGAGATGCAGAGTGCAGAGGCCAGGTTAAGGTTGGGAAAGAGAGCATGAATGATTGCTTGTGGCCCAACGTGTATCAGGAACGATGATCCGGAAGAGAATGTACTCACCGGCAACGACAGCCCAACCGAATGCCATAGTAGGGACGACCATTACGAGTAGGCCTTTTGCATGTTTCTTCATGTAGGCACATGGGAGTTCAACTCCCACCGCAAAGAGACCAGTTACGAGGACGAGTCTCAATACTTCAAGCGTAATTTCGTTCTCATAATTACCCCAGGACCTGGGATCAAATGCATTGACACCGTAAGGACCGATGAAGATGCCGAACGCAGTTCCAAGAACGACTTCATTGATGTAAAGCTTGTTGCATGTTCAGAAATTAGATGTAGTACGACGAATGTACATTTAGACTCACTGTTTCCTTGATTAAAAGAGAGATCATAGAGAACTAAAGGAACGTTAAGCCCATGCCATTAAAGAGGACCTGCTGCGGGTAGTTTAACTGCCTTATATGAGCGACAGATATTGTTTCGGTTCCCGGGAGTTGTACTACCATTCGCAATGGACATTAAAACCAGATAGAGACTTACCAATACGACGAATCCACCAAGACATGTATATGCCAAACTAGGGGGCGTGACCTACAACATCAATGTGGACGATGATATAGACGACACGAGAACACCGACTGTGATGAGAGCCATAAGTGGTACGCTGGTACCTACTCGATGTTGACGAAACTTGGACGAAACTGACAGGACAAGCGCGCCATGTGGCGATTTTTCTTCGGCCTTCGGTCAATTGCCTACTGCATTTGGGCAAACTGAGACTTCGGACACCTCCAGTATTTGGCAACTTGCACGGGGCAAATTTTCTTTACAAACGGTAGTACTGACTCCGGACAGCATACACTAGTGATCACCGAATGTATGTACACTTATGCATACCAATGGCGATTTCCCTTGATTGACACCTCTTAATTCATTGTCGCTTTGCCTTCTAGCAAATAGGAACATGATGCCTTTTACAAGTAACCGTGTGATCAATATTTATTTGTCGTTGGATCAATCAGTGAGCAGAGACATGTGCAGCATCAGCTGAGGCGGAACCGAGGATGGGAAGTGTATCTACTTGTGATGCCCCAGTTTCCTCCAGTACGCGATTCCATCCCTTGCTGAGCGCTTGTTCCAACACCTGCACAGCGGGAACATCGAGGATGACCCTCCGCCATTTTATCAAATCATACACATGCAAGTCACTGACGGGCTTGAATTCGACGCCCGGGAGGTTCCTCCCAGCGAGCCTGAGAGCGGGATGTACCTGGGACTCTCCAGTAACGAACAGTGTTCCCGTCGCCCATCCCATCAAGTCCAGTCTCCGCTTGAGCGTCCTCGTCTTGAGACAATACCAATGCAAGCGTCGAACGACACCCAACCTTTGCTCCCTGAGTTTTGCAGACAGTGCGACCCTCATGCCCATCTGAACGACCTTGCGGTTGAGCTTTGTGCTGAAATCTCTGGGTTTGGGGCCAAAAGCGACTCCTCCACCTCGGAGCATCGGGCTTTGTCCGTCTCCCAGACGAGCCCTGCCCGTTCCTTTCTGTGGGCGGATTTTCCTGCCGGACCCTCTGACCTCCCCACGTGTTTTGGTGGACGCTGTGCCCTGTCGCTGAGAATCGAGGTAGTGGATTGCACACAGGTGGAGTATGTCTCTCCGGATGGGGTGGTTGAACACCGTAGGGTCCAAGGCAACAGCCTGGTCTTTGACCTTCTTTCCGCGCAAGGAAGATAGCGTCAGATACACGGGTTTGTCTGCGACTATGTAGAAATGAGAAAGAGAACAAACGGAGGCAATGAGAGTACCGTTTGGTTCTGCAGCAAGTGCATGGACGCTTCGGGACTGTGCTGGTGACTGCTTTCTAGCAGTCCTGATTGCCCCTCGCAGAGACTGTGTCGGTGGCTATCAAAATCATATCAGTGATGCTCTCTCTTCTCAGAATACTGGCGTACTTGGAGGAGAGACCGCCAGAAAGGACACGACATAACTCGAGTGGTCTGTGAATATGCTTTTGGTGAAAAAGCCACTTGCCAAATTCGGACGCTCAGCAAGCTTTGTCTTCATCACCCTAACACAGGCTCCAGAGAGCCCTTCTTGCCGACGGTAAGTACCCAACTTCATCTCTATTGAACATACAAGACGAATCTAAGCACGCCTGACGAGCCATGATACTCTGGGCATGCTGTGTTCGTGCCCCACCACCGACTTGTGGTTTGAAGGGCACCAACCGCTTTGACCAGGTATCCCTCTTTCAGAGTGGCTGGATGATGGCTGTAATTTGCAATCGGAATCATTTCTCCCTGATGGTCATTCCCATACTGATGTTGGCGTTGCAGGATTTACGTTCAAGGTACGTTGGGGCTGCTATGCACCCAGATCCATTTGAAGGGGAACAGACGACTTTCAAACCGCTTCTTGGGAAGCCTGCTAGATGTTGCTTTGGCTTCAAGGTATCTGGGTACATACTTGAAATGAATTGGATCTAGATTGGGCCCAAGTTGACTGAGCGGGAGAGGGTCGGGAGTTCGGTAGCCTTCGGAACTCTTGATTCACTCCTGCTGGGTCACCTATTGGTGGCCAGACTTTAACAGGTCATGTTCTCTATGAAGCATGGCAATACTGGTGTGTCGGTGCATCATCGTAATCACGACAGACAGTGGTGGGGAGAAACCACGCGAGTCGGCCTTGGGAGCGGTATCAGGGATTGGATGAGGATAGAATCTAATCCAACGTAGGGATGAACTTGAGCACCAGTCTAACCAACCGGAGGTGTACCGTATTAAAAAGACTGGAGCTGTAATCGTAATTGTGTTGCCTGTAGTAGGGCACCCGTGCCAAGTCTCCCTGTCGCCCAAGACAGGCCTTGACTGAATCCGATGTCAACGCCATTCGCATTTCTCCCTCGACAACTCTCGCGACCCATAAAACCACAAGGAGCAGAGCCCTCCAAAGCCTCATCTCTTCCAGCCCACCCCGTATCTCCACCAACCCCAGCATCCGACTCAGAAGACGACTCGAAGGCGCCCGAGGACGTAGTCACGAAGGACTCGAAGGGCAAGGGACGCGTAGTCGAACATCACTATCATCCGCCTCATCAGACCCAGGATGGAGTCGGCAGGGACATCGCAGCCCTCGCCCTGCTTGCCTTGTCGGACCACAGAATCTGGTCGGATGCCGATCTACGCAGGAAACTAGACGAATGTCTACAATGTAACGATGCTTCGGCAGCAGGGTGTACGTGCGTTCTTCTCCCTATTTTTCACCGCTGATCGTGCAAAGCTCAATCATGCGTCCCACTCTGCAGTTGTGCCTATAAACTATCTCATTCGCAGACCGCCCTTCCGCGGGTCGTTGCCTGCTGAGCCGTCGGAAACGGAGGTTGTGAAAGCACTCCGGTCGTATGCGAGTGAGACGTTGGAAGTCCGTATGCTTGGCTCCGCGCCATCTTTGTCTGTCTGGTACGGTACTGGCAAGACATCGAGAAAAAAAGACGTCGGTGGGTACGAAGTGCGCAGGAAGGACTGGGAGACGCTTCGCGATCATCCTTTGCGTACGCTGCGAGCTGTACAGTGGGACGAGCGGACAGTGTACATGGTTAGCACATATCTTGACCGCATATTGAACGTGTCTAATTGTGATGTCTTCAGGAATGTGTACCGATACAGTACCGCAGCGATGCTGGCATTGCAAGATTTACACAGGCCATCTTACCTCCCCACACATCTCCACTATCATTAATACTTGTCCAGAACGTCACACTCCCCGCGCACCACCAAGACAACCCGGGGGACATCCCAAAATGCAGGGGATACGCGTTGGTCACGCTCTCGACCATCGAGCAGCGAGACGCGCTTCTTGACAACTGGCCCTGGAAGCGCCAACCGTCCAGCGCGTCGGACGAACCAGTCACGCCAGAAATCAAAGAAGCCAGGAAATTTGGATTCCGGGCGATCTCCAAGACGCGGTGGGATCAGCTCAATGAAGAGTATGTTGCCTATCGACAAAAACTTGTAGACGAAGCGTGCGAGTCGAACAAACGTGCATCTGCTCCCCGACCTGATATGCCTGCGCATACACAAGTGGAGGACGAGGAGTCTTCACCCCCCTCTCCGACTCCACAGACGACATACGCATCTCTGTACCCATATGGCTGTGTCGTTTTCGTGCGGAATATCCATCCTGAGACGAATAAAACGACTCTCAAAACCCTGTTTTCCAAATCGTTTGCCGCCGCAGGACAGTCCGGTGGCCTCGACTACGTGGACTTTAACAAAGGCATGGACTCTGTACGTACTCGGCCGTTTAAATTTTGTATCGCAGAACTGAATTGTTACCTCAGTGTCATCTCCGTCTGACATCTCCCCGCCACTCTACTGTACTAACAGAGCACTTTATCCACCATCCGACAATCCAATCAAATGGACTTGATGACACAGGCAGTACATCGAGCAAAGAAGAAAAGGCGATCAACACGGAGATTATCCAGGGTAAAAGGGAGGAACTCTACTGGGAAAAAATTCCGGAGAAAGTACGCCGTCAAGCCGTC
>Ga0307518_10001209_pt1 | contig 19367 bp, 8 predicted proteins | sample 25_EM_MG_FD_203889 | JGI IMG/M metagenome (GOLD analysis project Ga0307518, IMG submission 203889) | Populus trichocarpa ectomycorrhiza microbial communities from riparian zone in the Pacific Northwest, United States - 25_EM | ecosystem: Host-associated > Plants > Roots > Unclassified | place...
CCGTTCATACCCTTTATTTGCATCATGCTCTGATGATTGCACTGCATATGTTTTTCATGGGACAGTTTATTCAGATCTTAATCAGAATCCTCTTATTGTTCCTCTGGAAATTCTCCGTGGGCATGCACGTTCAAATGGAAGAGGTCAGTGCTTGGTGATACACATGTCACATACACATATGCACACATATTGTCAAGTATGGGGTAGATACATGTCCGATTCCTGAATTAGGATTGGGTTGAAATTTGAGCATATACTACTAGTAGTTACTCTGAGCAAAGCTGGCTCCTCATAAGCACTTGAAGGATATGACTTTCCAATAATAGAACAGTTTTGGCCAAAGCGCAGCCATAATTTGTTTTACAAGATCTGAGTTGGGGCAAAAAAATCCATGTTCACTACAGATCTGATACAACTTCACCTCTGTGATGTTCAACATATTTTGATTCTCATAATCATCACTCTACATCTTCATTGGCTGGTTGGACGGATAAAACAGGAAGTACTGATCCATTTTGGCTATTAATACTCTCCTTTCATCACATAATGATACAAGTTATCAAATTGATTCTCATTTATTGCTAGAAGTGATCGTATGGGGTTGCATTGTGGTTAAACTTTCTGTTTCCTGTGTAGTATTTGTAGCATGTCATATTGTATATGTGCTAATGCATTTACATACCAGTCAAAAGAACCCTCCCAACATCAACTGTTGAGATGAAACTGACACAGTTGCAATTGATTCTGGATTGTATTGTAGGAGTATTGGACTGCAAGTTCCACCCACGGCAACCTTGGTTATTCACTGCTGGTGCTGATTCTTTGATAAAACTTTATTGTCACTAGATGATGCAAAAAGAAGAATGTATTATTTCAGGCCAGTTTGAGAAAGATTGCAAGCCAATGACGTAGGGATTAATGAAGCTGGAGCTGTATTGTGTGGTAGAAATTACAGTCCAGGCATTACAAATAGGTTCAGCTACTGATATTCCATCATTTAGTGTTGCACGTGGTATTCGAACAGGCCTTGATTATAATTTTGACGGTGACAGAATTTACTCTCTTATTATCATTTTAATCCAATCTTGATTCTCTTTGTTTTGGTGCCTGGGAATTTCTTTTGTTCAATTATTTGAGTCATTCAATTCTCAATAGTAGCTTCAATTAACCAATGAAATAAAGCAATGGTGAGAAGAGATACTGCCTGGAAACATGACAGAGATGGCTTGGATATGGAACTGATTCAAATAGGTATTCTAAGCTTCCTATTCTGGAGTCTGTTCTATGCTTTTATTCCAGCTCTATTTTTAGAACAGCATCCGTAGACCATTTGCCAATTACTATCTGATGATCTGACTGCTGGCCACTGCAAGTTTCCATTGTGGCTATAAAACTATGGCTGGCTGCCACTTCGCATCACAAAAAAGAGTTACAAGACTCGAAAGATCTTTTCGGAGCATGTTTCTTAAGAAAATATAAACTTGGGTGAAGTTTAAAATATGATTCATTGTTCGTTAACATGTTGGAATTTGATGGTTTATAATAGCTTAAGCTATTTCTATTTTTATAATGTACTAGATAGGTTACCTGTGTGGCGGGTTATTTTTCGAACGTGTGCTGTTTTTAATTTTTAAACAATTTAAAAAAATCATTTTTTAAGTATGTATTCAAGAGCTGGTAGCATTAAAAGGTATATGATTTGACTTTCAAGTAACAAATAAGTAACATGAAAAAAACTTAATTAAACTATTTTGAATTTTATATAAGAATTAAATTGTAAAATGTAAAGAGACATCAATCTAACATAGAAATTTTTTGAGCAACTCGAAACAAAAGGTGACATAATAAACAAAAAAAGTATGAAAACCCAACTTTTGAGTAAAAAGTGAAGTCCCAACAACTGTTAGCAAGTAAAGAATAACAAATGTTTGTCAACTCTTTGTTACTGCAAGGACTTTAATAACTTAATTAAGTATTTGTAAAAATATTTTATATATCTGGACCTAATGTATAAAATGAATATGGTACATACCTCAAACACTCATTTTAGAAGATAAATTCCCCCTCAAGAGAAAGCAACTTAAGAGCACCTAAAGCCTTTAAACTTTCTTGATCAAGTATTGGCCCAAAAATTCTTAGATGTAAATAAAAAAAACATATGCACGTATATAATTAAACAATTCAATAACCATTGTGTAAAGTAATAAAAAAAATTCATCAACAATAAACAAAAATGAAATTGAGAAAACCAAGCGAAAAATAAAGATCAAGATATCTCACATTGCAACACCAGTAATTTACATGGTTATGTTTAATAAATTCGTCTATGAAAATAAATTTATAATAGAAAAACACATGAAATTTATAATGGAAATCGACACACACATAAAAATTATTGAACAATAATTATAAAAAACAAAAAAATGCAAGGCTGCACATAACACATAAAATTTATTAAACAATAATTAAAAAAAAACAGTGAAAGGTTGTATATATTAAAAATCTTGTAAAAAAATCAATATTCAAAAAAAATATTTAATCTATATAAAATTAAGAAAAAACCACAGATAAATCATACCTACCTAAACATAAATAAAAAATTTATTTGAAACAATATACACAAATGATGCATTATTTTTTAAAAAACTGAAAAATTAAAATATATATATATATATATATATAAAAAAAAAAAACCAGGCCAAGTGCTTGCGGGCTTGGTAAGCTAGGCAATTGGACAACATGATTTTCTAGGGGGAGAGAGGGAGGGAGGGAAAAACCCCCAGTCAAAGCTCTTTCGTGGTCTGCGGCACACGTGCCTTGCCATTATGCTTAGGGTGGCGAGGCGCATCGAACGCCGCCTCTTATGGCGACACTCGATTCTGTTTTGTGACCGCACGCGCCACTCGAATGGCATGGGTGGCGCCCACCCACGGGCACGAGCATGGGCACAGGCACGTGCTTAGTATGCGTCAACAATTTCTGAATATAAATAATAATTTATATACATATAAATACTCAATTACCCCTAACCTAACATTATATTTACAATAAAACCATATGGAAACGATGAAAACACCCTTACATGCAGCCTTGTTTTTGTTGAAATCCAAGGGTAATTTCGTATTTAAACTGTTTCAATAAAAGGAAAAGACAGAAAAGCCCCTCAACACATGCATATTTTCTCCTCCTTCAAGGGCATGATTGTATCTTCATTGTGTTTTTTTTTTTGAAAAAGACAAGAAGCTCTCAACCTAAAGGTTAAAATTTTGTGCCCTGAAAAACAAATAAGTATCTATATTGTAGCCCAAAAAACCCAAACGGATTATTTTGTCCTCAATCACTTTTTCAATGTCAAATATATCACATGAAAAAGACAATCCTACCCTCAACTGCATGCTTAACAAGTTCCTTTAGCAAAGATAATTTCGTCATTACACTGCTCTAATCCACAATAATCTATATTTAGATAAAGAGTGAAATGAACACTGGTTTTTAGTTTTTGTTATAATATTAAATCATCTTTATTCAATTTTAATTTAATGATTTAGATTAAATTCAAGACAAAACATGACATGAAAGAACATTAAAGAATCAGACTGTCAACAAATTCATTAGTCACCAGAGCCTTGTTGACATGTTTTCTTCCCCTTCCTGCTCATTCATTAAACTTGACAAAGCTTTTCGACCTTGAGAGCAGCTAAAATTTGCAAGGAAGTGGTAGAACCCTAAATTACAACCCCAGTTTTAAAAGAAGCTCCTTCCATCTTGGCGTGACTTCCTCAAAAATGTAAGTTAAAGGAGAAACTAAAACACCGCTGCCTCCAATCTACATCAAAATATGTACAAGAAGCCATGTTAACGCATTCCTGATAGGATGGGATTCAGATAATAAATCTAGCCATGGTTTAAATGCATGCATCAGAGGTAATGATGTAGAGTTCACAGAGTGATATTACGACATTGTCACATACACATAATAGAATTCAAGCCAATATAGAAGGGTTCTGGAGACCTGTCATGTCCACACCAAACCAAAAGTTTGTCGTGTCTGGATTGCCAAGTTAAATTATGCAGAGCCATCATTGATATACAAGTTATCTATAGACTGAGGGATGTAGTGTTCAATGAGACCAAAGATTACCACTCCGCCGACCCAAACCCCTCCTGATTAGATTTACGGCAACTAACAGTGAGAGTAAGAATAAACAGAATATAAAGTGCACTCTTCTCAGCATTGAATATGGATCCAGTTTGTGTATCACGGCATCCTGCTTCTACTAGTCTATTATGGTTAGACAACTCACCTCTCTCAGCTGCTGCACAGACTTGTATAATGCTTTCTTTGGAACACATATCACTATAGCATAGTAATCAGGGGTAACCTTTCCATTATGTTTGCAGAAAACTGGACTTATAGTAGGTCCCTGTAATAAAAAGAATACACATGAGCTTCCAAGTTGAAAAACCTGAGGGGGTAGATAGGTGGTTAGCATCTCAGCATTCTCGGCCTCATGAGGCTTTGGTCTTTGATTTTTCCCGTTTTGGTAGTGTGAGTTTCGTCAAGCAAAAATACCGGATATGCTAGTCATTAATTGGATCTTAAACTAAAGACAGAGGGCTCGAGAAACTTCTCTTCTGTCTCAAACCTCACCTCCAATCCGGACAAAGATGGTTGGCTGCACACTCGTCCAGCCACTTCCTCTGCACTACTTCCTCTCATGTGCGCAGTCACCTGCCATGAGATGAGAAAGTGTTAAAACAACAGAACCTGAACAGGAAAGAGAATAAGGTGGGAGAGTGAAGATTGAGAAAGATGATAACCACACCGTGAACTGATCAACCGCCCTCAAATGAGCCTCAAACCTTTCTAGAATCTCTTTTGTTCTGCACCTCACGTCCTTTTGTTCAACCAATGATTTTCTCCTAGCAACAAGAACGGCCTGAAGAATGTATGAATTTTAAGGTAAGACAAAATGTATTAAAGGCAGAATGTAAAACCAGTTATTTAAACAGGTTATAAACAAAAATGAAGAAAAGAAAAGAAAAGAGAAACCCTCTACTGAGCTACAATCAATGCACCTTGATCGCATACCTGGCTCTCCAACAAAACTCCACCTTCAATTTCTTTCAAGTTGTTTTCTTTCAGTGTTGTTCCACTGCTCACAAGGTCCAAAATAGCATCAGCTATCCCCATCTGCAATAATAGAAAAACGATAGTCTCAGTAGATACATGTGTATGGCCAGACTATAAAATTCACATAATTATCATTGCTCAAGAGGTGGAAGTCGCAAGTGAATAGAGCAGAAGCGCAGCTCATTAAGACTATTGTTAATGATAATTAAAATTTTCCAGATTAAGAACACTTGACCTCATTGCAGCCCCACTTGGCTTAAAATATCTCTAACCAAGAGGATGTCAAAACGTGAAAAGTTGGATGGAAATTAATATGCCAGTCACTGAATATTCATAGCATGTCAACAAGGTCAGATCTTTAACTTTTGACTCATGCAAATAATCCAATGAAAAACAAATAAATACTGTGATGCACCATTTCGAAGAAAAAAGAGGATAAAGAGAAGACGGGGAAGGGAGAAAGACATGTAATCTCCATGTAAACGTGGGGATACAGAGCATCATCATCCAAGATAAGAAACTCTTAAACCAAGAAGCAAGAGACACAGCTGGAGAAGTGCAGCTCAACAGGATCAAGTCACGTAATCTTTTCTAGATTAAGAACTGAAATCTTGACCTTATCAACTCCTTTTTTCCTGACTAAACCACCAGCACTAAAACATTAACCATGACAATGTCTAAATGTTGAAAATTGAAATGAAATATTCTCACTGCACTGAAATCACAGGTCAATGGATTTTCATGGTTAGTGAAGACAGTCGAATTCTGTGAAGTTATTTACTGATTTGTTAATAGTTTAATGAGAAAAATCAAACGGAAAGACAATGTCATATAAAAGAAAAGTTGAGCATGTCTCATAATTTGTTTCTGCAGGAAAAAAAGAAGATTGATAAATATGAAATGATGAACTGGGGGATCACGTAAGAACTGTATGTCTACTGCAGCCTGCTGAGTTGTGGTGAAATAAATCAAAACTATCTTCCAAGAACCTCATTCACGAGGCAAGAACCTCGGTGGGCCAAGAAAAAAAACAGGATTCTTCACTGTTTCTCTTTGCATCAATGCACCAGACTAGAAAGAAAGTTGGACTTTCGAAATTCTCTTTCTAATCTGTGCAAAGATAAAGTTTATTATAAAACACCAAATAGTTAAGTCCTGTAAAAAGAATCAAAATAGACAAGGATAAAAACTAAGCAAAAGAAAAGAAACCTAACAAAAAAGGGGCTGGGCACTTTCTAATCGGTGAAAAGATTATATTCATTATAAATTCAAAATAGTTGTCCCGTAAACGCAAAAGAAAAAAAGTCCAACGAAAAAAGAAGCAGAGAAAGGGCCGGTGTCATGAAGCTAAATCTTCAATATGTAATGGTAGTAAATATATGACATACAATAACTGTATAAATAAGCTTAGTTACTGGCAACATTCTATTGGCTTTTCATTCAGGCTTACCTGAAATATCAAATCATTCAAAACAATATTAGATAAGGAAAAAAGTGATTCACTTATGTTAAAAAATCGATTCTCACCGCAGGAGCAGCTTCCAGTGCTCCATCAGCAGTTGAAAATGTCACATTCACGATCCCATTATCCTTCATAAATTTAGGACCAAGCTGTACATAAAGGCAAAAGAGAATTAAATTCAAATGGTTCACCAAAGGCAAATGCAAGAGAAAATGTTCCCAGAAAGCATTCATCAGGGTATGTTATAATAAAGCTATCATACGTGAGTGAAGCCAGTAGCTATTCGTAGAGGTTTCGAAGCTGTCCATTGAGGCATTTGTGATAGCTCCCTCAGTGAATTTATACTTTCAAATATCCCATGATTAGGAATCTGAAAGGAAAAAAAAATGAAATGTTATGGACGGTGAAAACTATGTGCAAATCAGCTTCAAAGGTTGAAGTTGACTTCAAGTAGAAAAAGGGAAAATTTACTGCAAGGGATAAACGGCAGTCCCCGTATCCAAGAGCATCATGAACAATGATAAGATCTTCATTTCCCTGACAAGGAGTTTTAGATTGAATAATAAGTTTCCAATGTAAATGCACTCTTTAATTGTGATAGAAAGAAACAGAAACAACCTTGGAAAGGAAATGATGCAACCAAATGATTTTCATTTCTCCAACCATATACTTTTTCATATTAAAACAGAGAAACAACGGTTGAATTCACCAGGTAAAGAATAAAATAACCAATGCTCGATCCTAAGCTTGGGAATTTAGCTTTGCAGTAAGAGTTTATGGCCTTCTAAAGGCTGTGTATACCGAGTATTTTGCAAGGTACAAGAATTCAGTTGTCTTTGTATTGTAGGGAACCCTTTATGTAGTTGAGATTTGTTCAATTAGAAATCATCATTAACAACAGCAACACTCAAGAACCCTTGATAATTGAGATTCGACCATTAGCAACATTAACAGCATTTACCATGTTCCAGCTATTCACAATTTAGGAAACGAAAAACGAAGGGAGATAATGTATCACCAGTTTAAACATGCATCTATTGCATTTTAACCTTACTTCTAAAGATGGAAATGCTTTAAGAATCGAACAAGAACATGTGCCAACGGTTTCCTACACTGAATCTCAATGCCAACATTTCAAAAACACATAAAATCGTTGTCTCTATGAGGTTGAAACTAAAAAGGGGAGAAGAAGATTCAATGTGTTCTAATAAATGAACATTAATTACTCACTAAAAGATCCAATGAGTAATATCCTTTGTATGTTTTAATTAATACACAAAAGGGGTGAGTAACTTCTCCAGCTTGGATCTCATAGACATCAATGAATAGACATAAATCCCAAGTAAAAAAAAGATAGACAAATAACATCCACAGTACACTATAGTTAGTCCTTAATTCTGCTTACCAGTCCATATTCACTGAAAGTATCAAAACCCACAATTCCAAGGTCCAGATCTCCTGACAACAACTTTCTTACAATGTCTTTGGGTCGTTGAAACCACACTTCCAAGTTGGAAAGCTGTACAAGAGTCAAGAGTAGTTGCAGTAGTAATAATGTAACCAAAAAACTATTACAAATGCCTGTTTATCGTATATGGTATTAATCAAATTAACATCTCGAGAGAGATTAGAAACCTGAGGAATTTCTGCAACGTATTGTCGAGGGTTGACTTGCTTCACCAACAACTGACAATCCTAAACCCAACAATAATCAAGACAGACTTCATTTTATATATGTGGGGACAAAACAGAAAATTGAAAGAGACAGACAGTACCATGCACTGATGTAGAATGCAGTAACATTACCTTGAGGAGATCGAGAGTATCGGCAGCCATGCGTCCTTTGCTAGGCAAACCGAAACGAATCACTTTTCTTTCAGACAGTACACTAGTACTAGTCTCATTTTTCTCAATAACAGCAACAGATTGCTGCTGCTGGGGCAAGTGGCAAGCAATGCTGCTGCTCCAAGTGGCATGTGGCCATCGTCTTTGAGAGCAAGGGACATGAAAACATGGAGGGAGAGAAAAGGAGGAAGAGAGAGGAGAGGAGCATTGTTGGAAGTTTGGCAAGTGAAGTCGCAGAGACATCTCTATTGAGTGTGGGACTGAGCGAAGAGAGAAAGAGAGAGATGAGGGAGCAGGGAAGAAGATGGATATGCTGTAATTGATTCTCTTGGCTTTCTGCTGTTTTGTCAGCTACACTCCTGGTCGGAAAATGAACTATTTACGGTGATAACCACGTGCTTCAAAACACATTGTCCTTTGGAGAACTTCAAATGATAAAGCTCACCACCACTACTGCTTACTGATTATTTTATCATGATAACTTTAGCATCAAATTATTAAAAGGATAATAATTTTGATTTGGCGTGCTATTAGTTCTATAAAATTAACAAAAACTTTAACTGCATCAGTAAAATAATATAACAAAAGACACATTTTAATGATTATTGGAATAGTAAAATGAACTTTTTTTTCCTTCTTAAAAATTCAGCAAAACTTGCAACTGGGGGTAAATTTATCCTTTCTAGAAGATTCATTGGCCATTGCAAAATTAATTGGGGTAAATTTGTTAACAATTTGTTTTACGCCGTGAAATGATTTTATTTTCTTTAAAAGCAAAAAAAAAAAAAAAAAAGGTGAGCTTTTATATCTTTTCAATATTATTTGCATAATAAAATAATACTTATACCCTTAAAATAAAAAACAAAAAAAAGACACTCAAGAGCTTTTTATACCTTTTATTTGTTTCGGAACAATAAAATAACTTTTTTATCATTGAAAAAAAAAATGAATAAGCTTGAGTTTATGGGTGTTTTTATCTTTTTATTTTGGTTTATTTGTAGTTTTTATGTTCTAGTTGTCGATTTAGTCATTTGATAAAGATGAAAATTAAGGTCGTGAGTGAACATTGCGACTATGCTTTGAATGATGTGAATAACGTCGTTCGATGGTCAAACACCGCCTTTCAAGATGGTATTGGCTTCATCTCGATGGTGCCTCCATGATTGGATGATGTGTGTGATTGTTGAATCTCTGGTTTGGAGCCGACGATCTTTTTTCTCATTTCCCCCTCACCTCTTGATTTTCGCGCTAGCCCTTCAAATTTTCAAAGAAACCCTTTAATTTGTATTTTTTCCCCTTCAAATTTACTTCTTGTTCTTTTTATTTCTATTTTTATTTTATTTCAAATAATTTCTTAAATTGGATTTTTTTTTAGTTTCATCCCCTTTAAACTTTTTTTCATATGTCAAACTTAATCATCATTTTTTTTATTGTTTTTTTATTTGAAAATGTTTTTTAAATTGAATTTCTTTTACAATTTCTTTAGTTTTTTAGTTTTTTTTAATCAATTTTAATCCTTATTTATTTTTTTATTGTTGTTTTTTCTGCATTAGAAATTTTAAGGTATGCCAATATATGTGTAATCCTACCACTGCACATTGACAGAGTTGTAAAAGAGTTTTAAGGTATTTTAAAGAAACAGTTAACATTTTCTTTTTCCTTCTACAACAACACAGTTGCAAGCATTTTCTGATGCAGACTGGACAAACACAAAAGATGACAGACAAAGTACAGGAGGAGGAGGAGGAGGAGGAGGTTATGTGGTGTTTCTAGGTAAGAACTTGATTTTATGGTCAGCTAAAAAACAACCAACAATACCTAGATCATTCACTAATGTAGAAATTTTAAATACAAAAATAATTATGTAGTTTCGAATAATGATATATCAATATTTTATTTTATTTAATAGTTTAAAAACTCATTGTATTTAAAAACTCACTTTCTTATTTCTAGGCACCTCACCCCCTTGCACGATTTAACATCAATAAATTAATTAAAATATATTTTTTTGTTTTTTTTTTTAAATCCAAGCATGGAAAATATCTTTATTATTTTAAAAATATTCACCACTCATTACTTTTGAGTCAAATATATTAATTGAAAATCAAATATGATATTTTCTTATATAATTTAGAAAAATAAAAATTATATCAATTTTAATATATAATTATTAATTAATATACGCAACTCAATTTAAATAAAAAAAATTAAGAATAACAATAGTTCTCAAATACAAAGTTATTTTCAAAAATAAATTACTTAAGAAATACAAATTGAGAAGCTTTTAAGACTTGTTCGGAGAGTCAACATGATTCAATGTTCGGATCATGAGTAATATAAATTAATTTAGTGTTTTTGAATTTTTTAAAAAATTTATTTTGAATTTTTTTTAATAAAACTTAAAACAATATTATTTTAAGCTAGATTTAGGTAGTGTTTAATATTATTATAATAGTGATTGTTTTTCAAAGTATTTTTTATTTAAAAATACATCGAAATAATATTTTTATTTTATTTTTTAAAATTTACTTTTAATATTCATCTAAATAATTCAAAAATATAATAAAAAATATTTTTTAAAAAATGAAATAATCTTTCTGCTCTCAGCAGAATGAAGATGGATAGTTAGGAACCAATACAAGCTTGTCACGTAAGCAAAGTCATGAGTTAATTAAGGTTATATAGTCAAGCCAATGTCCTTGTCTTTTCATGTCCCTCTGTTTCCATCGTCCCTGTTACCCCTCTCTCGCTCTCCCTCCCTCTCCTCAATTGAATTGAATGGAAACGACGAAGCGCTTGATAGGCATATTGAGACCAAAATTAAAGCAAGGATTGTTACTATGGCTTGAAGGTTTCAGGGAAGCTTGCTGTCTTCACAGAGTTGTTTTTCTCTGCTCCAGGTTCTTCGCTCCCCCCCTCCCCTAAATAAATCAATGAATCAAGTTTATATTTTTCCTTTTCTTTTCTTTTCTTTTTTTGAAATCTTGTGGTGGCAGGTCAAGAATGCTGTTGGTTCGAACTGGGCAGTGTTTTCTTTTGAATGGTTTTATTTTCTTAGGAAGGTAAAACTGACTCTCTCTTTGCATATATAATGTTTTTGATGGTTTCTGGATTGTTTATAGGCTGTGCTGTTATCTGGGTATTAGTCAGTTTTAGAGAAAGAGTCAAGAACCTGATGAAGCATGCAAAATTCACGTTCTATTGGTTTATTGAATTAAGAAAGGCTGAAAACAGTTCATCATTAGTTATTTGATTATATGAATATTTGAGTCTTCATTTCCCTGCAGCATACTTGTTTTAAAATCAGTGGTCATCCCAACATTACTATGGATATTACCTAATCAATGCTCAGAAGTTTCTTCTCAAGGACCGTGCTCGTTTGACAGTGTTTCAAAACTTTACTCGTCTTTGCGCCTTGGACTCGTACAACTCTTTTATGTAAGTTTTCTGTGCTTGTCATCTTCATAGCTCCAGGCTTTCTCGCATTTGCAAGTTCCTTAAAATATCCTCTTGCTGTTGTTTCTGGGATGCATGGATAGTTTTTCATTAATTAAGGAATTGGGTTAATTTATATGGTTTGGTTACATGTCTTGTAAAACAGCATGGTTCAGAGCCATTTGCAATCTCGACCTTTAGGATTCTATTTATAGTCGATATGATTAAACAATATGGTCATTTTATCCTTCACCGCCATTCTTATGCCAGTATAATCAATGGTTTCTTGAATTATAGGCGCAGAGTGAACAAATTTACATACGTGCATGTGCGGATTTGCATGTGTGTGTTGGTGCACAAATATGTTCTTGTCAGATATCTATTAATTTTTACCAAGGTTAATTTCCTTATCCACTCACAATGTGCAGGTGTTCTGGTTCTATCCGCTGTACATATTTAGCTTCATTCTGAGCACAATTTGGTATTGTTCTCTCATTCTATATGCCTATTCTGTTGATGCGTTCTGTACTTAATTAATATTTACTTGATTGGTTTGGCCAGTTTATGGTGTCTGTGAGTTGGATGGGGGTTTTTTTGGCACCATCTTCTTTATAAGGTTATGAGAATCTGTGTTTTTTAGGTACTAGATTACATTATGCTTCTGTGGCTTGTCAATTACAATACCAAGGCTATCTTAAGATGCATTAGTTTAGAGTGGAATTTGCAATTTCCATACTTATACAAGTAGAGTTATCTTCATCTAGTTTGCACTATACAATCAGCATCTCTTTCTCTCTGAAGTTTCTTCTCCTCTCTCTTTGTTTTATTTACGGCCTTTTTCTGTTATCCATGTTTCTTTTTCACCATTCTATTTTATTGTAGAGTTTAAACTTCTCATGCTCCCTTTTTAAACTTCTCATGCTCCCTTAACTTTGCTTGCTATATCTTCTTGTATGCCCTGTGCACGACCCATATAAATGGAGAACAGTGTATGAACAAATAGTTGAAATCTTATCAAAATAATTAGAAAGTTTGATCATATGATTTTGATGCATGACAGCTTTGGAGGTTTTTCTGGATCTGAATTTCCTTTAAACAATCTGGAAATACAAACATACCCTTGTCTACAGAAAAACATTAATCTTGCTTCCTATGTGGTCTGCATCAGATTTACTATACACTTTGAAAATTGTATTACAAGTGTTTTAGTACATATCCTGACAATTTTCAAAGTTTATCCACAAATGTTTTCAACTAATTTCTTAATCAAGGTACAATGATATTGCCAAGTATGGTTTTGCGGCAATGGGAAAAAACGGGCATGATATACTGGAACCCTCAAGTCAGAATGAGGTCAAGACCACAGAAAATACAGCCTTGAAGGACAAGCCTGCAGGTCTAGGAGGGTAGGATTCCAACCTGTAAATATTTTGTTTCTAAAATGGACTCTTTGCTCCTCATTGCTTGCATTTCTGTGCCTCAAATAAACAATCTTATTCGACAATGAACATGCATGGCTCACTTTTGCTTTATATTTTTTTGTGCAGGGTTATGATTGGAATTGGAGAGCAAGTGTATTCTATACTTCTTTTGACCTTCTTTTTTCTAGAGGTAGACAATGCCTTTGCATATGAATAGATAGATACTATGGCATCCTTCTTCTTCTTTTGTTAATATTTTACCTCCATTTTTATCCTATTCAAGTGTCTCGCAGCAACTTATTTTTTGTTTAAGCAATTTATCAGCTGATATGTGTTTGATTTGGAATTAATAAGGCTTCACTTTTCTGTGTCTCCGCTTTTTATTTAATTCTCATACCTGAAAATTACATGCAGGTTTATGCAACGGGATTTATACCACATATAGGAAAGGCACTCAATTTTGTACTCCTTTCATGGATGTATGCTTACTACTGTTTCGAGTAAGTGAGGAATGCACATCTGCTATTTGTTGTCTTATTATTGACTGGGTAATTACTAATTGTGCATTTAACTTTTTTAGGTACAAATGGAATTTATCTGAAGTGGCTCTGGACAGAAGGCTAGATTTCTTTGAATCTAACTGGGCCTTTTTTGCTGGTTTTGGTAATATATTATTTCAACTGGAGTTGATGCCACTTAGTGTTTAGCCAATTATTTTACCAGGAAAATTATAATGTTTAAGGTTGTATTAACTTTGAGATTCCATGCTCCTCTGCTGCTTGTTATTAAGTGATACTGGCTTGATAAAATCCACACGTGGTTCTACGTGGAACCTGTAATACACTCTATACATAGCAGGTTAATGTTCTTTTGCCTAATGGTGGTGATTTCTTCCTTGTCTTTCCAGGAAGCCCTTGTGTTTTGGCTATTTTCTTCTTCTCTCCTCTTGTGAGCTATGGTGTTATGGCCATTCTGTTTCCTCTGGTACATGGTTTTATTCCTTTTTTTCTGCTCAATTTTCCAATTCCTCTAAAGCACATGCTTCCATTTTGCTAGGTTTTACTGTAGTAACGGAGATATCCTGCAGTTTGTTTTGGCTGCGACAGGTTCAGGGGCTGAGCAACTTATTTTTTCACAAAGAAGAAAATGGAAAGGTGTGGGATTGGGAAGGCTTCCAATATTTTATGCAGCGGATACATTATCGTAAGATTCCTCTTTGCTGAGTTATTTTCCTACTGAAAAGAAATGGCATTTGGATGTGCTTACATTGTCTAGGGTATTAATGTTGACAGCATTTGTTATTATCATAATTATGAACTCTTGGACTCGTTCTTTCATCAGCCTACTATAATTGCTGGGCTTGAGTTATTGGTAAACTTAACTCATTTTTTCTTGAACAATGCTGAATGAGCCTCTGTAATGGAGGGGAGCTTCAAGAGTGCTGCTCGTTAGAATGTGACAAAGCACTCAGCTCATCAATATTCTGCTCAAGCTTGATTTTGAAATTACACTAGCCTTGAAGTTGTGTTTTCGGGATCATTCTTCCCATGGCCAGAGATGGATAAAATTTAATGGGCTTCTTTTAGATCAGGAAATTTAAATCTGCAAATGGATATTGATCCACCATAACATACTGGTTGTGGTACAAGAGATTGACTTCTGTCTTCCTGCTTGTCTTTATGATTTTGGTTATGTATTTCCTTTTCCCATCTCGTTCCCCATTTGCTGTGGATTTAGGTCTTGGGCCTCTTCTTCCAAATTTTATAATCCTTTTCAGATGAAAAACTGGCTTCATTTCCGCTTATCTTGGTAGGCTGCTTTTTTCTGTAGGATGCGGGTTTTATCTCTCTTGCCCTTGGATACTCGAGATCAGATGGGAGACAATAAGGCACTCTAAGAAGTTCTGGCATAATTCTTCCACAATGTGGCAGTTCTTCTATGATGTGACAACAGTAAGTTCATTCTATTTTATCAAATTTAAGATCCTTTAAGCATGGCGAATAGTGGTGTGATTCAACACGATTTATGATGTTCTTGTGGAACAGAAATATTGTAAATCAACGTTTACAGAAATCAACTGAATGACTGGAGGACTCTTATGGCATCATAGTTAAGAGGGATCATATTATATCTTTTGTGGGTAGGAGGAAGCTGTTGTTACTATATCTATAGCATTTTTATCGACTCCGGTTGGCAAATATGTACAGTTCATGGATCATTATTAATTACTCTAATTCCTGTATAACTTTGATGTTCGATTTTCAGAAATTGTAAAGACTGCAACTGTAAACAGTACACATTCAAGAATATTTCGTTGATAATTGAAGTATTTGTACTGAGTTGTCAAACTCTCTTTATTTATTTCATTACCGATTTCTCCTCTGTAAAATAGGCATGATTAATTGACTATCATACATACATTTTTTTCCTTCTCAATTGTTGTTTGCAGTGAATTTTCAGTAGACCTTTGAGTTGCAGAATTAGTAGTATAGAATCTATATACATCTTAACATTAAAAAAGAAAGCCAAAAACTACTACAGCTGACAATCATCATATTGTTGTTTTGCTTCTCATGCTTCCCACTCATTAAACCAATCATCATTTTCAAAACCATGCTGATAGGCTTCATCATTCTCCATCCAGTCACGTAAATTCTCCATCCAGTCACTTGAATCTTTTGGTAGTGGTGGCATCTCAAAGCTGGTGGAAGCTGCATCCTTGTCATTATTACCAACAGTTTCCACAACGTTGATGTTTGTATCCATGACGTCTGCTGGCCATGCAGTTGCACCAGCAGCACTGCTAGGAACGGATGATCCATCCATCTCAAATTCCATATCAACATGATCTTGAATTGCCTCTACCTTATCCCTCTGCATGCATAACTTTATTTTCTCTTTAAAATCAAACAATCTAGACTCTAAAGTGTTAACTGTGTCCCTCAAAGCATCATCAGATAACCCATCAACATGATCGGACCACTTGACAATGAGCTCTTTATTAACCTTCTTCTTCATCACCTTCCGTTTCTTGACTTCAAGCTTCATCTTTTTATCATGCAAATAACCCAAGAGGCTGCTCTCGTATTTTTTTCTATCACCGAGTCCTTTGTAGGACATGATTGCATCCTTGACCTCCACAGCACCCTCTGGCCATGTCTGGACGGTGCTGTCAGGACCAAAACAGACCATGCAAATCTTGACATCACACAGTGTCTGAAGCTCGTGAGCTTTCTTCTTCAAGGTTTTCGTTCGCTTGGAGAAGCTCATAGCATGGCTTGCTTGGTCTCTATTCAGGATCTTCTTCCTCTGGTGATTCGGCATTCGAGTTGTTCCAATCTCTGCCATTGATTGAATTAGAGAGACTACAAAGCAAGATCCGTTAAGACAGAACACTATTGTTTTGTCTTTGTGCTATATAAATAGAGCAATGAATCACCAACGGTCGGGACGACTGAGAGGGAAATCTTTCCCTGTTTACTTCGGAAGCTAGCAATTTAAAAGGAAGGCTTGATTTCTCTGTTTCCTAAAGATACAAGGATTTATTAAGCAGCAACTTACTAGTTGTTTAAGCAATTTATGAGCTGACATGCAAATAAAAAAAATAAATTAAAAGAATAAGGACCAAATTAAACAAAAAAAAAACAGACCGCCTTTTTCATTTTGGCATGTAAGACTTCACTTTGGTACTTGAACATTTGGTCTTTTTACACTTTTCGCTTTAGTATTAAAAATTGTTTTTTAATTACAGGGCGTGGAGGTTATTACCACGTCAATTACTGGTTCTTCATTCCACCACGTGTGGAAAATGCTTTTGTGTGAGCAGTCACCGTTTCTTACATGCAAGCTGTCACTTCAGGACGTGGCGACTCTGTTGCTGCCACCCGGGTGGCTACGACGCTTACGGTGGCTTTAATGATAGCCAGTTTGGTACAGTAACATATTATTTTTTATTTTAAAATATTTTAAAATATAAATTTAATTTTTATATTTACATATTAATATTAAAATGATTTTAAAATTAAAAAAAATTATATAAAAAAACACTTAAAAAAAAGTAACTTATTTTAAGAACAGCCACGTCAATTACTCGCCAGGAGTAGTATATATATATATATATATACACTACCCCCATTATCATGGGAATGAATATTAATTTGTACCCTTCACCTAGATTTTGGAGTTTTTTTTTAATAACACGTGCAATATAAAAAAATTAGCAAGCTAGCATAATGATTTATTTGCAAAAAGTGAAGTTTGCTTTTTTGATTATTGTACATAAATAAATTATATTTGCAAGATGTATTTATAGAAATGAAAATTATTTGTTTTTAGCAAATGTAATTAAGCTTTAGGATAAAATAAATATAAATATATAATATAAAAAGCCAATTTTTTTTTTCACTGGGAATAAGATTAACCTTTTATTTTAGTATTTAATTAGGATTAACAATTTTTTTTATTTATATATTTTTAAATTTATTTTATCAAGTATAAACAACATTTATTTTTATTTTTCAATTAAAAAGAAATCACGATAAATATAAAATACATCTATAACATTAATTTTTTATTTTCTTGCATTAAAAATTAGCTTGAAATCCTATCCACGGAAATTGCTAGTTATGAGACTAGTATTGTACTAAAAAAACTTTAGGTAGTTTAACATAATATTAGTCATAATTATTAAACTTGGCCTGAAAGATTAATTTAAAAAATCTTGAATATAAAGCTTGGCATGAGTTGAATTTCTAGTTAAACTAAATATATTTTCTCTAACTAAATTTTTAGTAATTTGATTGTGTTGAAAATGCCAAGTGTGAATTGTCAATGTCGTTGTCAAGAAATTAGTGAGATTTACAAAATTTGGCGGATGCAAAGTCCCCAAACACAGAGGACTCACGTGAAGGGCGTGGGTTTAAATTAATTTCAGCACAACGAGGTTGTCCTATAAATACAAGACGGAGCACGACACATCACATGATTACCAAAACAAATCAATCAGGAATACTCATCACGATCACAGATATATAAACCGACAAGAGATAAGGTTCCGGTAATGAATAATCAACCCTTCATATACACTTTTTAAAATAATGAAAATTACTTTGTTTTTATAAAAAGAAAAGGACATTTACAAAAAATAAAAACAAATGAATTGAGTTTTTTAAAAATTCTCTAGATATAGACTCCATAACATAATCAAGTAAGCCAAGTTACCAAAACTCAATCATGTTAATAAAATCTTAGCCGGTTAATCTTGTTTAATTAACTAAAAAATTAGCTTGAATTAAGTTTTAAATCCTAAAATTCTTAGATTAATCTATTAGACCGGGTCGGGTATAACATTCATGCCTCTGTCTGGTTAACCTCTTTAGCATGATTTTTTATCTGATAATTGAATTGAGCTGAAATTAAAAAAAAAATTATGAAGCCTTCTTTTTTGTAGTGTTGAAATCTTTCTCCAATCAAATATAAAAAAAGCTTTCAAATAAGACCAAAAAACCATCATTATTCAAGATTTACAATGGTTTTTTAGTTGGTTTAAGATTCTCTTTTTTATTTGGTAAAGAACTCCTTTATTGTTTTTTAGTTTATCCATGGTGTTTTTACTAATATAAATATAAATAGAATTGTTTAGCTTATATTTATATAGATTACTTGAAAATAAAATACCTAGTAATAAAAACTTAAATAAATATTCTTCTGTAATCCCTATTCAATGTAATTTTATATTACCATGTTTTTCATTTTACTTTTTTCTATGTTGTTTCTTTCCGCGTAGTTTGTGCATGGCAATCATCATTTCATTAGGGAGAAAAATATATAAATTAATCCCAAAGTAGTCTATTTCTTGCGGAAACTAGGGAATGGTGGAGCAGTCTTGGGTTGGGTGCCCAAAACAAAGTGTTGCTTTGCTTTGCTTTAAATTAATATATGGTTTTAGTGACTATATTATACAGTAATGTTCTTTGCTTAATTAGTGGGTGAAAGTTGAGTTTTGTCCATTTAAGAAGTAAGACTTTAGATATGAGTTCAATATTAAGCATGAAATTCTTTGGTTTGTCGA
>Ga0307518_10001210_pt1 | contig 19362 bp, 22 predicted proteins | sample 25_EM_MG_FD_203889 | JGI IMG/M metagenome (GOLD analysis project Ga0307518, IMG submission 203889) | Populus trichocarpa ectomycorrhiza microbial communities from riparian zone in the Pacific Northwest, United States - 25_EM | ecosystem: Host-associated > Plants > Roots > Unclassified | place...
AATGCACCTCATCTGAGGTAGCAGCCACCCAAACACATTGTTATCTTTTCAACTTGTTATCTTTTCACCGCGTGGGTATGCGGGTGACAGCCAAATGGCGGGCAAATGACACCGCTGTGCGTTGTGTGCCGGTGAAGGTAAGTACTTTGTTTGCTTTTTTTTATGTTTTACTAACTACATATGTGCCCTGTGTCGACAATCCACCACCACCCTCACCACCCTGCCACCTGCGTTGACAGACGACAATGACAACGACCATCACGAACGGCGGTAATGCCAACCACCACCACCCTCACCACTTCGACCACCACCACCACCCATGACCACCCCAAACAACGGTGACAACACCGGCCACCACCAACGCGACGACATCGACCACCACCCACCATCAATGCGATGAAGACGGCCACCACCTTCAACCAACGACAGTGACGACACCACCCACCACCACCAGCGTTGCTAGCCACCACCACCACTCACCACCACGCACGCATGCACGACGCCGACACAACCATCACCCTACCCAGCGTCGACACGACGAGGGGGACGACAACAAGGGGGACAATGACAAGGGGGACGGGCACAACGAGGGGGATGGCGACGACAGTGACACCACCACCCTGCCCGACAACGATGATGGCTGCCGTCACCACCTCCACAATCACCATCTCCCACCGCAGCAGGCACGATGACGGCGTTTGCAGCAGGCACGGTGTGGCCTGCCTGCAGCACAGAGGGGCATGACGGTGACGACGATGACCTCTGTGGCACGCACAATGACGACCTCCTGTGCAGCAGACAGGCAACAACAGCAGCAATGGCAACGACAACGACCTCCCTGGGCAGCCAGTGCTACCGCAGGGACAGACAACGGCGATGACCTTGACGATGTGGGTGGCCTGCATGATCACAGGGACAATGTCGACGACAATCTACATATATTAGCAACATTTTACCAATGTGAGGCGTTGCAACCAAATGAGGCCTTGAGGGATGTGTTGCAACAGCTGGTGCAACAGGGGCAACATTGCAAGAGAATGTTGCAATGTGTGATCTGGGGAAGGGATGGTTTGCAACAAACGAGAAAATGTTGCAATATATTGCAAGACAAAGCTAGGTGTGGACAGGGGCAGGCATTGCAATATTTACGGCAAAACATTTTACCGTGAATGATGCAACACCTGTCGACAAGAACGTATGATTATATCTTATCTTATCTAATCTTGGAGGTTTCCAGAGATCACAGTTACATGTGATTCGGAGTAGTGTCAACCGGAATACTGGTAGATCACATGACTGGCTCCACAGGATAGCCGGAACTATCACAAGCAAGGCACGTGTTTAACACATGCTGATGCACGTTGCAGGCACATTTCCAGATAACTACGTATATGGAAAGTGCACTGACTACATATGGGAATATGGTGAAATAGGCGAGAATAATACTTATCTACGCACAGACCATGTACCACAGGTATATATATCCTGTAGGATTCCCTGTAGTTCCTTAGTTCAATATGTTGTAAATTAACCAGCACGCGTTACTAGTATTTAGGGCGCGAGACCGCGCGGCTTACATAAGCCTTTCGAGCGCACATACACAGTAGTATTTCTTATTAGTCCCTCAGTAGCTTGAACATCTACTGAGGGTAAGTAGTCCATTACACACTCTTTTACACATACTAACTTGTAGTAGTTACTACAGGTATTACTCTAATATAGTAGCTTGAACATCTACTGAGGTTACTACAGGGTTACCAACTTCCTTTCCACAGCTTCTGTCCTCTAGGTCCACTGCAGCAACCCCCACACACACTTTTTTCAAGACAATACAGTCCTAACTGTTCTCTCATTACTCGCTACTCAACAACGCTCAACTTCAAGAACCAGCTACTAGCTATCAAAGGTACGCTTGCGTCCCCGCATTGCTGTTGCCCCAGTTTTGTTGCTACAACACCCACAGACGGTAGTTACCATAAATGTTGCAACAATGTTACAGGGTGTGGTGATGCATGCATCTGACTTGTTGGTCATCTCTGTAGTCAACAACTGTTAGTATTCAAGTGATAGTAAGGATACAGACGTACCTCCATGAACTCCTTGAAGGCTTGTTTGTCATATTCCAACTCAATCCTTGCTCCATTGTGATTGTTCCAGTGCTTTCCTGATGACCCATGCCAATCATTGATATCCCTGAATGTCACTTTGAGCTGTATTACGATGTTCAATCAATCAGTAACAGATAAAAGGATCACACTGAATCCATACAGAATTTATCTGATTCTTGCATTGTTGGGCAGTCCAGGATCAGTTTGGATGCTGACTTGACATATGGGTGGCAACAGCATTCATAGTAATCGCCTTGAAGCCCCCCTTGCCCAGCTTGCCAGCACATTTCTCCTCAACAAGGAAAGAGATCAGTGTAGCTCATTCAGCATCACTCCACTGAGAAGAGCCAGTTTCTGTTGAAGTCATATCTGTTATAATGAGTTCTGCACAATATTGACGGATGAAAGTTACTAGTGATCTGATAATCGGGAGGTATGGTTCCAAGGGATTATGTTCCATCTTGGTGGAGCAGGTCAAATTACAAACTCCACTGCAGGCAAGGGGGGTTGCAGCTGGTTTTCAAATCTTTCAAGTCCATCCATGATAACTTATTAGCAATTATCCAGAATATTTTCTGCTAAGTCCTGTGACAAGTAACCAAGTCTAGCCAAGCAATACCATACAAGCTCTAAGTACAACCTGAACTTTGTGGTAGCATAGTCAGCCGTAATATCCATTCATTTCAACTGCTTTACATGAATACGCTAAACATGAAATGACAACTTGGGTGGAGATAGATCAGCCAAATAGTTCTAGAAAAGAAGGTTTAGAAAGCCCCTATTTGGCCTGAATTGACTTACTCGTATGCACCTCTCCCGCTGGTCAGGGACATGGTCAAAGACTATATACCGTTTATCATTCTGTGGGTCACTGTCAGAACGGAGCCACAAAAATATTGTTTTGATTCCTACCTTCAGAACTTTCACTATGTCGCTCAGATCAACATTTTTTGCCAAAGCTTTCATGTCCACTTTCCCGCCGAATCCTTCCCCCTCATCCCCATCAAGGTCTTCCGCCTTGACACCACCGTCCACACCTTCGCCACCTAGCTTACTTAGCCTTCCCCAGAACTCGACGAAAGCGTTCTCTGTAAGCATATCATCGAACGCCTTCCGAGCCACAGAAGTCCTCTCTCTCTGCCACCTTTCAAACTCCTTCTTAAGACTATCAACACCAAATCCAAGTTTGGTCGTTGGTAACGATCTTGTCAGAGACTCGACCGGAAGAGCAGAGAAATCAGTGGCCAATGTCGGTGTGTGCGCCTCGAACAACGAATGTAAGTTGTTAAGATGCTTTAAGCGAAGTTGATTCATGTGGGAATGGAATATTCGCAGCTGTCGATCTCTGGACAAGGGTGAATGGGTGAACCGGGGGTCCGTCTGAAGTTCGGGAAGGGAAGCTTCCCAAGTTATCTAAAAGATGTGCAATAAGCCTATCTGTTAGTGTAGCAGTGATCGACATACCTGGGGATCACGGACAGCATCAGTTAACAAAGTCCTAGAGGGATGGTTGCAAAATGTTGAGTGCCACTACAAACAGAGATATGAGTCAAGAACCCCGTGAGGCGGCTCACTGGAACTCTTGTTCACCCTCCTCTTGGTTCAGGTCGACACGCGACCGTCCGATTTCTGCTTCCATACGTCCTCGTTGTGCCCGCACTTTCTCTTCGCGTTCCTTTAGAGCACGCTCCTTCCTCTCCAAGCGCTTGCGCTGGGGTCCGGTTTCACCGGTAGGGTTTGTGGCTTTCAGTGCAGTCACAGGATTTTGAGAAATAGTAGCTTCATCGTCCTTGGATGATGACACTCTTGCCTTGATGAAAGTGTTGAAAAGCTCTTCTCGTAACGAAGAGGATCCAACAGCATCGTATCGTGGATCATGAGAGAGTTTTCGTTTAATCTTGATGAAATTAGTGATTTTAACTCATATATAGCATGAAAACACGCACGTCCTTCCAAGACAGACCAGACTGTGCTAGACCACTCTCTCGAAGGAGGGAAAAAAAGTCTGACTCTGCCTTTTCAGCAGTAGCACGTTTTTCTAGTCTCCCTGAGTGCACAAGCTTCCGAATTATCAGAAAGGGCACATACTTTCTCCCAGCTCCTTGAGGAACTCCTTGAATCGTTTCTCGCGTTCCCGATCATCCCTCCCCCAACCATAGAAACGCCTATCCTTTTTCCAAGCTCGTCGGAAGTCAGCCCAAGCGGTCCTAGTGCTCTCGATCTGTTCAGCGAGCAAGCGATCAAACTCCTTTCTAGGGTCCGCATCCGCTGTCTCTTTCTTAACATTTTGTTGCCGGAGTTCGCGAGCACGGTCTCGGCAATATTCGTCAAAGGCCTCACGACGCGCAGATACAGACGAGAGGAGTACATATCGTGGGTCAGACACGAAAAGGGGTAGCGAGGTATCCCAAGGGTGAAGGGGATTGATGTTTTTTTCTCTGAGTAGAGTCTATACCACTGATGAGCCTGGAAATTCAACTTGACTGGCATGGAGCTCACCTTGAAAAGGGCCTTTGCTTCCTCCAAAGAAAGATCGACGCGATCAGGTATATTGAATTGGGGTTTATCCGATAGCTTCTTTGTTTCCGCTTCTTCCTTCTCCATGGCAGCTCGAGCCTCTTCCTCTTGCCTCGCCCTTTCATCCTCTGCCTCAGCAGCCAGCTGTTCAGCTGCTTCCCTTTGCCATTCCTCCTCTTCGCTAACGTCCTCGCCTTCAGCCTCTTCGTCATTATCTTCCTCGTCCTCTTTTCGTATCTTCTTTGTAATGACCACTTCCTCTAATAAGACAGGTTCAGCTGCTTTGCGTTTGAGTCCCAACTCCACTTCCTTGGCAACCTTAACTTCAACGTTCTCTTCCTGCTGAGGGCACTTGGTCACAGTGTCGTCTGCACCCAGCTGCTGTAACTGTGTCTGTTCCATGGCATGTTCCTCTGAACGATTGAGTGCTTCGACGGCTTCCCGGATTTCCTCGGGCATAATCCATACACTTTCCTTCCTGCCTTTATGGGTGTAAAAGGTATTGCCCTCGGTGGTCTTCACCCTGAGCCATTCTGTCCCTGGAATGGGAACCTTGACAAGGGGCTTCTCCTTCTTTTTCTTCGCCGCCGCCTCAGCCACGGGTTGTGGAGGAGTGAAAGCGGGGAAGGGCCTAACATAGGTAGACTGCTGACTAGCAGCGTGATAGTAATATGGCTGACCAGCGGGACCTGATCCTGGTGTGAATGCCTGTGGCGAAATGAAACCAACCATCATACCTACATGTTCTGTCCAGCCAGGGGGTAACGGAGGCAGTCCATGGGTGGCCATGGCTTGAATGGTAGAGAATTTTGGGTCACAACTGGCCCTTTGCAACAAGTTCACTGACAACACCGAGGTCACGTGTTAAATTCTACGAGATAATACATGGGCTTGCAGATCCGGGCTGTACGCAGAAAAATACAAATAGTACTAACGTTACAAAAGAAGCGTTGAACATCAAAAGAGGTAAATGGAATCTGAGCATGCGTGGCATTAAACCAGTCGAGAGTCGAGACTGGCAATAACTATCATTATTCAGACATAAAACCTGATATTGCTGTGGTCACCATCTGAGGATGTAGAACTGGTAACTACTCACTTCTTGTTGATCTGGTATAAGAGAAGGGTAAGGTTGACTTTAACCAATCCACCGAAAAGGGAGAGTGATGCTTGGTTTTCAAACTGGGCCTGCAGTAAATCTTCCATGCGGAGATCTGCCAGAGCAATGCGGCTTGAAACACCTTGAGAATGGTTGATCACCTCCATATTGAAGATACCAGCTTTGTTTGACGCGATGATCACGTCCAGCTTATCAAACTGACGAGGAGAGAATTTGTCAATGGAAAGAAGAATCCCTTTCTCGTACAAGTCCTTGGCACTGTATCTGAACGAGCCGAACTGCGGATTCTTCCCGGACTTCTGCAAGTCCCGAAGGTGGAAATACTGTTTGGTGAATGGCAAGACGAATCGTTTTTTCCTGACAAAGAAACTGGATCAATTGCCATTTCAAGGGAAGATTACAACTCAGGTCACCCTTTCCCCCGTTGCATCGTTGCCATCGCGCCTTCAACGTAATTGTGGTAGCTGTCTATCTGTTCCTGGAAATATTTCTTGCGTTCATTAAGGTGTTTCAGCGCATCCATCATGCTGTCCATTTCCTGTTGGCGCTGGAGCCGCTTTCGGTGCTTGCTACGTATGTCACTAGAGATGGCATTGAGAATTCCCTGGAAGCCGTCATTGCGTGCGATTTTGCCCTGCTTTTCAAGCTCAAGCAAGAAGTAAATTGTGTGCGCTTTGACCTCCTTAAATTGCAGCCTATGTGAATTTAGAAAAGCCCACTGAAACATATACCCGACTTACAATCGAATATCCTCGAGCTTGTATCCAGCGTCTCCTCCCGAATTTGACGGCATGCGTCGATTTAAAGGTTCATTGTCCATTTCAGCGATAATGGTCCCCCAACGCAGCTCATCTCCATCAGTGACGGGACACATCAGAGATTCGACAAGGTCTTGGGCAGGTTGAACACGCAGAATGGCCAGGACTCCTCTCTTGGCCTGTACCCACAATGCTTTCTCATCCGCCTGCGGATCTGGGGCGATTGTCAGAGCACTTTAAACCATATCATAGCCGTTACAAACCGCGAACGCGCGCAAATCTATTTGTCAATTCCAATGTAATAGCCTTGTCCCGGGCGTCTTTGAGTTCATCATTCTCGATATTAGGCACGCCATTCAACTCTTGCAGAATGACTCGGAGGCCGTCGTCGCGGGTGGAAGACTATTGGGGGTGAGACTGTGAGTGCGACCAAATACTTCGCAAAATAGATACCAACCAATTTCTCCTGGTACTTCGACAGTAAGCCATGCATTGCGTACACCTCATTGGGAGAGATGTAAATAGGCTTAGGCTGAACAGTTGCGTCCAGGAATTCATGAGCGTGATACTGCGTCTCAGCATCCTGTACGTCTGCAACTAGAAGAACGCGACCTGAATGTCGATGAGATATCTAGGGGAGGAGTGGTGACTGACGTTGCAGCATCCAAGCAGTTACCTGGGTGACCGATCTCCGCACCATCTCGTTAATTGGAACATATCTGGGGGCGTCGTCACCGAATTCAAAGCCAGAAGCGATTTGGGTCAGAACTTGGGATATTTGTGCCAAGTTTTTCCTCGTCGCAACATCAATTGTTGTGGATACCATGTCAAACGTTTCAGGAGCTCTTGTTTTTAGGAATCAGTAAAATTCAACAAACTGAATGGACGCAAGTTACAGAATTGCTGGGTTGAGATACCGATAGTGGACTAATCTCGCAATACACGCTGCATGTGCTGTGTCAGTAGCATCTGGAAACTTCTCCTACACAGACATGAGGCATACAATGCAAGGACGCGAAGCACTTACACGTAGTGAGGTAAGTGTCTCCCGAGCAATGAAACGCATGCCATAAGGCACTCTTTTCGTGGACTGCAGGATGGCAGATAAGAAAGCTTCGCTCCACCACTGTAGTTTTTGCAGATCTAAATGAGACGAGCTTCATTGACACATGTGCCGACACAACCACGGTTGAACCTACGCCTGATGTACTCGGCCCTCGTGTCCGGATCTTTCAGTGCTTCGTAAAACGGAACATCTTTGGACTTGTTGCTTGCAACGCCCGAACGCATCTCTTCTATATTAATTCTCGATCGGTGTATCTGGAACAACAGTGAGGACAAAACAAACGTGGTTAGGAGCTGAAGCGCACTATCGAAGGATCTGATTCAAGATCAAGATCTACCGCTTCAATCAACTCGCGTACGATGGACTGCAGCGTCTCCCGAACATAAGGCACTTGTTTTGGGCGCAGGTATTGTACTGCTATGCTGAGATACATTGGGTGGCCGTGCGTGATGTCTTCGATCGATCGAGCAGATTCGATTTCTTGACGGATGGATAGCTATGGAAACATTCGAACCATAGGCGATATTGGAACACGACATCATACCTGAAGCAACTTCAAGAGTAGATAGTCTTCCCGTCTATCTTGTCCGTAACCAAATAGTGTCAATGCTACACGTTCCATTAGTGGCCGGTGTTTTTCCGCCGAATCATCACTGGTGACTTCCACAAAAAGCCTGCTCAGATACCCTCCATTAGTTTGTAAGAGGTAAAAAAGCTGCTGGTAAAGCTCCAGTTTTCGCTTGGCAGAGTGATCCAAAGTGTTGGGCCCAGCGAATGGATCACCGTGGGCGGCGAGGATGGAAGCCCGTGTAGCATGCGCCGCCACGCTATCGGCACCATACTTACGTCGTGCTTTGATCAACTCCTCGAAGGACTTGACGTTTTGTACAACAAGCGCGATTTTGACATCTAGGTCGCTCACATCATTTTCGAGAGCTTGGTTTTCCCGAATGCTTTCAACCACCTTCTTCCTGAGTCTCTCCACTTTAATTTCATCCTGGAAGTCAGCTTCGGAGTCATCCAACAAATGAACGAAGTTCTTGATAGTGCCGACCGTAACATTCCTGCCCATAGTAAGCTGTCGGTATTGTTCACGAGTTTCCTTGGCGCGGAATAGAGACTGTATCTTTACGACTTTGTCCAAGTTCGAGCGATAGTATTCCATCTTAGTGCGGAATTTCATCCGCAGAAGCGCACCACGCAACATAGCCTGAAGTATCGTAGCGACAGCTTGGCTCTTCCGAAGATGAGTGCGCCATGCAAGATACTCCCTGCGCACCAAGTAACCCCTGGAAGTCGCTTGCATACCGGTCACATCGGGTACCACAAACTCGAGGCGCTTGTGTTGCTCGCGATGTCGGTTGCGTGCGAGGGCCGCGCGGGCCCGAGCCTGGAGACTTCCCACAGATTTAACAAGTTTGATTTCTGACAACGCCTTATTCATATTCTGATGATGTTGACGCGCCAGGTTGGCACGAGCACGAGCTTGGAGACCTAGGATTGTGGGGGTTGCACGACGAAGACCGCGTATGAGTGCGAGAAGTCGCTTCCGGGAAAGGTAAGTCCGACAGGCAGCTTGTATCCGAACAACTGTGGAAGAGACGTCGTCCAGCTTTGCAAGCTGAGTTCGTATTCGCCTGCGTACAACCAGCCCCCTGCACTGAGCCTGTAAATCAAGAATGCTATTTTCGACAAGATCTAGTTGTTTCAATTGCTTTGAGATAGTAGCCCTCTTCAAGAATCCGCGAGCGAGAGCTTGTATCGCCACAACAGAAGATGATATCTCGACTTCTTCAAACTTCTTGGTAAATTCGTTGACATGCTGTCTTGTAATCCTCGCGCGAACTAGGGACTGGAATTGAACAATAATATGTCTCTTGCTCCGTAGAGTAGACTTCAGAGCGGCGAAGCGTTTCCGACAGAGGACACCACGGGCCTGCGCTTGAACTTCGACAGTGTTTCCAATACATGTTTGGACGTGCGCCAAGTAATTACGCCATTGTCTTCGCTTTAAGTGCCCTATCGCAGCTGCTTGGAGGCCGATTGCCCAAGGAGTAAGGCTCGCAGCGACTTTGCGATCGTATGATATCTGACGACGGACGAGCGCACCACGGCACAGGGCCTGGACTTTTCCAACGTATCGCTCAGTCAGTCGAATGCGAGCACACTGCGTAGTGTATGCTTTACGAACGAGGAAACCACGAACTGAGCACTGTAGGCCACGAATGGATTCCTCGTTCTCCAGTAATAAACGATGACAACCTGGAAGAAAAGATGAGTGAAAGATCTCGAGCTCTTGGCAATACGAACGTTCATCTTCCGTCTCTACTTCGACTTCAGGGTCCTCGTTGATTTCCTTGGCTAGCTCGCGCCCAACGTCTCCGAAGTTAGGCATTGCGACACCAGCGTCGTTGAGGCCTTTCTGGGTCTTTTGCAACTGATCGTCGGAAAATTGCAGCTGGCCCACTAGATTGCCTATGCGCTGGGCGAGACCCTTCCTGGAAAGAAGATGACTATAAAAAAAGTCAGTGTAAATAATTAATCAATGACATCAGCGGTTGTACCTTAAAGCGTGTATGCAATAAATAACTTTTGGAAGGTTCTTTTTCTCATATAAATCAGTGAGTTCAAAGATGAAGCACTACAAAAATAGTATTTAGCGTGCAGAGTACAAGTATGAACCGCCTTACTTCAGGAAGCCCCACTTCTCGTACAAATGCAAAAAAGTAGTTGATATTATCCGAATGGCGGAAGTCCAGTTTGGAAGCCTTCGAAGAGTGAGTACGAAATCTGGAACCGAGCATATAAAGTACCTCGTATATGCGGCGGACAATGTGCCCCCCTTGGAAAACCCTGGAAAGCTTCGCAAGGACCACTCCATTGCGGAGCCTCTCTTCCATTTCTACTACACCAAATTCAAGCTCCTCATCAAGACAACCTTCTATCCATTGCTGCGCTTCTCCGACGTGACAGAGGTATTCATAGGCTTGTAAAAGATGCCGTTGGGTATCTGCCCAAAGACCCCGTGATAAGCGCGAAGGGGGTAGCGGTGACGCAGGAGCGCTCGGCAGCTTGTCTCTGGACAACCGCAAGCGACCAGGTATTCCAGTGACGTCCTCTCCGCTATTAGCGCCATGTCCTACACTATCCTGAAGAATGGGGGATAAGGAAGGATTGTTATGACAAGGGTCCCTTAAGGAGCTGGCGGGTCTGACATCCCTAAATGACTCCTTATCTGCCTCTTCCCAGTTTTCATCGCCGTCTCCGCTGGCTATTCGAGGAAGATGCCGACCTAACTTCCGACCTCCAAGTTGATCATAAGTTGATGCCTTTTTATTCATCATGTACGAACTTTTGTATGGTAATGGAGACATGACAGACGATGGTGGTTTTGTCGTGGTTGAAACACGTGAAATCTGGCTCGGAGGCTGGTCCAATGATCGCACTGCCCCTGAGATATCAAGACTGGAAGGTCGGCGATGCAATTTCTCCGTCGACAAAGGTACTGAGGACTGTGAACCGCACGAAGAAGTAGGTCGAGGGGGAGACACTGTCAGGGATGCATCTGATGTAAGGAAGGCTTTCGACGAAATGTTCGATGCACTTGAAGACGTCGACTGCTCCAAAGTTCGATTCAGATTCTGCCTCACCGATGCAGGAAGAAATGCTGCACTGTCAAGGGTGTTAGAACGACGTGCGCGTTGTGAGTAAGAATCCAACGGGAGGTTGGACGCCGAAGGGAGGGTAGGAACAGGAGTTGGGTCATTCGTGTGAGACGGAGTGGAAAATGGAACAGTAGATGTCGACAGTGAATTGTGACTCGACGTCCGGGATGCCTGCAACGGTGTAGGAGGGTCAGGATTGTGGACCGAGAGACCAGTCGAATTGGGAGACAACGGTGTTCCCATGATATGGGCCGGAAGGGTACGGCGTTTTAAATATGTGGGGGTCTGATGGAGAGATGATTCATCCGTCTGGATTGAAGTCTCGCCCGAAGACGAGAAGGAAGAGAGACCTGGTGGCGTCCTAATTCGTGAAACTGATGAAACGGAATCTCTTCTAAATAATGCCTTGTTGGGACTGGCTGAACGACGCCCTTCGAGCACGGCTTCAGCTCTTGCACGCTCCTCCCATTTGTCGCGCACAGCGTCAACGCTGCTCCCCGAGCGATGAGAGGGAACCCACTTCCTAGTCACAGGAGTGGATGGTGACGCAGTCGAATCGGAAGATAGGCCCATATTGAGTGAATTATTCCTTGCAAGGACACCGAGACTACTTCGGGACGAAGTCCGTTCGAGAAGTCGCGTCTGATATGCAAATGGACTCGAAGGATCCCTGGATCTCGTGGACCCTTCTAATGAGGATATTGAGTTCGAGCGTTCCATCGCGCATCTGGGGTCATCAAAGTCGTCCGAGTGATCTACGCACCTCGTATTTCTTGGTTGGGATGCAGCCCACTGCCAGTGGCAGAGATGATTATGTAAGTGTTCACTTACAGTCACGTGACTGTCACTCCGACTTATCGTCACGCGTCATGCCTTAAACTGGCAGCAGTCTCATAATGCCAGATGTCTCTTCGTCGCTCGATGGTCTCGTATCAGCGTTAGTACCGCAATCAGTAAACAACCCGACCCTCAAGAATGAACTTGTATCTCACTCCAAGGAAATCCTGGCCAGGTTCTCCCTCACTCAATCATCAAACACCCATAGTTCTGACGCGTTGCCTGCAGTCATATTGGCCAAACACACGAGAGTGATATCGGTCACCTCGCCACCCTAATAAAGAGACAGTGTTAGTTCCTTCGTTGTCCAGTGGTATCAACTCATCACTCCTCAGTTCTTCACTCTCCGTCGCCGAGCGGCGCGTCCCTTAAGTTCACTAATTTATTGTCCCGCCTCCTGGATCAGGTCTGTATCATGGGAGGCCAGTGGTGCTACGGTGTCTCATCATTTATTTAGCGCGTTTTGACTCGCAAACATGATATCTTGCTGTTCCTGCACACTCTTGCACGGTCGCCTCATCAAAACGCCTCCCCTAGTCCTTTTCTCTCAAGTCTTCAACCTCCCCGAAATCGTACCTCGTTCACTGTACCCAGCCCTGTAGAAACTCCGCCTTCTTCCTGCCAGCAACGAGGCAAGTCAAATGCTGACCTTTTACGGGAATATCGCACACGATTAGGTCCGACCTGTCTTCACCCGTGCATTCTGTGTGCTGATACATGTCGACAAGGCCGCCCGCATCTTTCAGAGCACCTCCTTCTTAGAGATACCTTATACCTCCTACAGGGAATCTCGGGAAAATACATACAACTCTCCGTTTCAAATCAGGATGACCCGAGTAAACTCACATTTGTCGATGACACTGTAAGTGAGCTTCCCTGTGTGTTTCATTTTTTTTTTTTGGCTCAACCTCAGTTTAGAGAGGCATTATCCCTACCCCTGTCAAGTCACTGATACACAGACTTGCTGAAGTTGGCCACCTCTACTCTCGAGTCGCCACTTTCGTCAAAGATCGCGAAGGTCGACCTGGCGTAGGCATGATTGAGCAGAGTTTGTGCCACCATCTTCAAGTGCAACTGACTGAATACTTCCGTCTTATCGCCATATTGGAGTCGCAAATTTCAGCTACTGCATCTGGACGTGCTGATGGTAATGTAGATGTCCGAGACGAAGAAACTGGTCTGACCTTGAAGCGCCTGGATGTTTGGATAAATGAGTGGAGGCTACGGATGCGCATGATGAGTGTGTGTGTCGAAGGTGCCCGAGGTAGTATACCTTTTATTCTCACGATTCTAAAGCTAAGCTATCCTGCCAGATGCTCAAGGAGGCGCACTAGTTAACCTCATTCATAGTTACACGGACAACGGTGATCCCTTCGTGCGCAAATTCACTGATCAACTTCTTGAAGAGGTACGTCTCCCGTTGTGGAGATAGCTGTCATCTATACCTTTACAATTAGGTGTCGCAACCGTTTTTCTCTACCTTGCACAAGTGGCTATTTTCCGGAGAGCTTTATGATCCTTACAACGAATTCTTTGTTGCTGTCAATCCTGAGCTAGCCCATGTGCAATACCTTCTACACCCGATTTCCCTCTCTGGCGTGGGAGATGGTGTATTCGGGGCACTGAGTGGCGAGGCCGATGATATATCGTCTGAACGCGAAGGTGGACTTCGGCTTTGGGAGGCCAAATACCAATTCAGAATGGATATGCTCCCAATGTTCGTCGGAGAGGCATTTGGGAAGAAGGTGACGAGAATAGCAACGACAGGCATTGGAACTAATCCTTTTTTCAGATCTTTTCGACAGGGAAAAGTTTGAACTTCATTCGATACAGTTGCCATGATAGTGATTGGGTTGCAACACGGGAGAAAATGAGCAACACGGGAGGAAGTGAGGAGCACCCATTCCGTCTCACTGTCGAAACTGAGTCTTCGCAGCTCTAAAATACAGTGACATTGTGGGACTGGAGCGTTCCATTGACTCTGCGTACTCAACGGCTAGCAAACGACTTTTTGAAGTTTTCATCGAAAAATTCAAGTTATTGTACCACCTCCGAGCGTTGAAGCATTACATCTTACTTGGTTATGGGGACTTTGCAGAGCAGTTGATGGAGACCCTTGGGCAAGTCCTTTGGTTCTAAATTCGCACCACTCGTCGTTATCCTAGTTCTCTGTGCAGGCCAAGTCTTACGCGTCCTGCAAACACGCTTTATCGTCACAACCTCACTGCAACGCTCGAAACTGCTATTAGAACGTCGAACGCCCAGAACGACCCTCCAGATGTCTTGCGTCGTTTAGATGCGCGCATGCTTGAGTACTCTCATGGTGAAATTGGCTGGGATGTCTTCACTCTGGAGTATAAAGTCGACGCTCCTATCGACACAATCCTAGATCCTGACTCGATGGTGAAGTATCTCAAGCTATTCCATCACCTTTGGAAGATGAAAAGGGTCGAAAGTGCACTCAGCGAAGGGTGGATGCGTGTTGCCGGGGCATCAAGGACTTTTCTGAGGTTGCACGGTACGTTAAGTTTATTTGTCGTTTTGTGATAACCTTCGAACCATAGGAACAGAGTTTGAATACGATTGGCATCAGATCCGTATTGTTATGGCGGAGATGGTCCATTTCATCCGCCAGATGCAGGCATATTGCCACGTAGAAGTCATAGAATGTTCATGGAAGGGGCTGATGGAGTTTTTCCAAGAACGGGAAGGGGATCTGGATGCCATGATCGAAGCCCACCGCTTGTACCTTGATAGGATGGTCAAGAAAGTTTTGCTCCTAAGTTCGAAGACCGGCAAAGAGGTTAGTTTACATTTCAAGCCGGTTGTCGTTAACCTTTTCTCTGTCCAGGAGGCATTGCTGATGCAAGTCCAAGAAGTTTTCGCGACTATTCTACAGTTCCGTGAAGCTATGGTGCGTTTTAGCAATGTTCCCGAGAAGCCTTATTTACAGTGTGTAGGATAACTTCTATCATTGTTGTCTTTCCGAAACTGCAAGAAGGGATCAAATCAAGGACGTGGACCGGGTATGCTGGATATATTCGATACATGTTCCTTCTGACCTTATCTTAGGGCATCTACACTTTCCCACCCCATGAACGCAGTGGTACTCCAACACTCCCTCAAATGCGCACCCTCATAAAACAGTACAGTTCCACCTTCAGCGATCTCGCCATGTCCATTGTCCATGCCCTCCAGAGTCACCCTGACTTAGATTGTCGCTTCCTTGGTATCCGATTATCATTCTCCGACTTTTACCGAACGAAGAGAGATCAACAACTTCTACACCAGCAGTACAAACCTACTCAGTAGTTCTTGTCATAGTGGTTAGATTTTTAATGCGAGGACCTTCTGAAAAGGATATGGTACATCGTTAACCGTCGGCCTTGTCTTTCCTGTTCATATCTGTGGTTGCCTATACGGCTTTAACAACAGGGACGATGCAACTACGGACACGGAGCTATGGGACAGTGGTTGGCTATGAAATCTGAGAAGAAAAATTGTTTACTCACGACAAAGCCATGGCCAAGGAAGCCCAGGCAGGGGCAAGTCGGATGTGGCCTGCGGGATACAGCACGCCAGCAGCGATCGGAACAGCGACAAGATTATACACAAATGCCCAAAGCTGCATGTATTGAAATATCAACGACTAGAAATATCCTGGAATGAGACGACCTACGAAGTTTACTTTGACCCTGTTGAGGACTTTGCGAGACAAATCGGCCAATGTGAGTAAACATGACAGGTTGGACGACAATAGGATAAACGAGGCGCTCGATATCGCGACTTCACTGCCAGATCCAATAGCAACACCAATATCGGCTGCAGCCAGTGCCTGCAGTCGGCTTCAGACGTCTTTCGTGCCCAGGATCGATACCATGACTTACGGGTGCGTCATTGATTCCGTCGCCAATCATTGCGACAACACAGTGTTCATTCCGTGCCCGCCGCCGCACCAATCTCAGCCCCCTTGACGGGGGTTTCTTCCTACCATTCATTTGCAGCCATTCGATCTTTTTTGCCTGTAGAATAAGTCAGAGGACAACGTATACGCCAGACAAGTCGGCCACTGGCCTTTTCTTGTGGAAGGACACCAGCAATGACTTGGTTGTCAGGAATTCCCACCGTTCTAGCGACTGCCTTTGCAGTTGTTCTGTTGTCACCGGAGACCATCCATGTACTAATTCCGCTTTCCTGGAGTCTCCGAATGACACGTCGGGCCTCTGGTCTTACTTGGTCAGTAATTGCGAAGATTGCGACGACCTCCGAATTGCCACTGGCGTTGTCCCTAATTGCAAGCAGAACAATGCTCTTGGCCGCTTCCTTCCATTTTTCCAGCGTGGTGGCGATAGACCCATTAATGGCGATCCCCTCCTGCGTAATCCATGCCTCGCTGCCAATGACAGCCGTACAATTGAATGTATCAAAGTGAGCCTTCAGACCCATTCCTGCCACTTCGTCGAACCCAACCGCATTAACATGCGTCGCCCCATTCGTCTCGGCATACCGTTTTATCGCAACAGCGAGAGGGTGGCAAGATGAGGATTCTAATTCTGCGGCGATGCCAAGGACCACCTCTCGAGTCCATTGACTTCCAGAGGTCGTAATGTCACAGTCAGAGACCTGAGGCTCTCCACCTGCGGTCAATGTGCCTGTCTTGTCAAAAACCACGATGTCTACTTGGGCCATTTCTTGGAAAGCTTCCCCCCCGCCACGAACAAGAATACCATGTTGGGCGGCTATCCCAGAACCAACAAGGAGGGCAGTCGGGGCTGCGAGTCCAATGCCACATGGACAAGCAACCACGAAGACCGCAGCAGCAAACTGAAGGGACCACACCGCTGTAGCACAGTGTCAGGACTGACATCAGGAAGGAGGAATGTAACTTACTCCATCCTCCTACACCAATGTCGAGGTAGTCGTCAGGAAGCGCGCCCGAGTATCCCAGCACTACCCAAACTACCCAAGTTGTAATCGCAAGAAGGGTCACGATGGGAACAAATACACCTGTCACGGCGTCCGCTACCCGCTCGATGGGAGCACGACGTGTATGCCCCTCGCGCACGACGTCAATGATGCGGTCCAGCCTATGAAAGTTAAGTGCGTGAATGGCCCTTAATGCTCCATACTCACATTGTTGTACCGTCAACAGTGTCTACCCTCACGTCAACGACTTTTGACTTGTTGATAGTCCCAAGGAATACTTGGTCGCCGGTTCCCTTTTTCACTGGCTTCGCCTCCCCTGTCATCGAGCTTTCATCGAATAGTGTCTCGGCACTTGACACAATGGTACCATCACACGGCGGACTGAAACCGTTCAGAACACGAACGACATCCCCAATCTCAAGCAAGTCGACCGAGACTCTATCGATTTTGTGTCCTGGCTTTGCAACCAGATTACCATCATCTGAGTTGTCATCTCCTTTTTCGACATCGAGATCATCAGACCGATATGACTGGATATTGGAAGGGGAGCCAGGTAAAATCAACAGCGCTTCTGCAGGCCGAAGGGACCCCAGCGCCGTCAAGGCATCTGCCGTTCGCGCCTTACTGTATGCTTCCAAGTATCGCCCTAAATAAGACAGGTTGATGCCGACGGTAAGCAAACTTGGGAATAGACTCACCAAACAAGAGAAACATGGTCAGGAAAACTACAGAGTCGAAATAGGTGGTAGCATCCCCTGTCCCGTTTACGGCCGGCGGCTTAGAAGCAGCGAGGGCCAAGAGGGCTACAGAGGCAAAGTAAGCCACGGATACGCCACTGGAAACCTGAAAGGGAAACTATTGATAATATTTTCACAGTGATTACTCGTTACTTACCAAAAGATTCATGCTTCCAAAGCGTGTAAAACGTCTTAGAACAGGAGTAGTGCTACCCTTGCGCCACAAAGTTCTGATCTCTTTTATGCTCCGTCGATGAAAGGACCCAGCACCGTAGACCATCACTGGCGTGGCAAGAAAAGATAGTACCCACTGGGCTCGGGAGGCATTTCCGTTCCATATGGGCTTCATGAAATACTGTCTAATTTGATTCTGCGAAGGGACAAGACTCATGTAAACCACGCCGATGATGAAAGTGGGGATTGCAATGACGAAGGTGAACAGAAAGTGTCGAAGCAAAACCTGTTGCTCACGCTTCCGCATGGCACGTGTTCGTGCCTCCAAGGTCGGTGGCTTGAATACTGATACGGTGAATATATTTGGATCAGCAGCGACGATAGCTGATGTGATTGTGCGGATGGTTAATTCCGAAGCAGGTTCATACGAAACCTCCAGGACAGGGTCGATGTAACTGATTAGCGCCTTTGTTATGGTGAGTTGTGGTTGAAACCTCTTCAAGGTATTCATGACCTTTCCTGGACAATGTCTGTTATGATAGTGAGGGTCACCCACGAAATTTATCTGAGCTTATACTTACTGACAAAACATGCCATGTACCTGCAAGGAGACGGTCCTAAGCCCGGAAGGCGTTGCTTCACCAGCTGGGGAGCAGAGAGGCTCTGCCTCGAGCAGTTCAGCACCAAAACCACAGTCCTCGATTGCTTCTGTGATGGAAGGGATTAAACCCTTATTCTCAACAATCATAGTGGCCGAGCTGTTCAGGGCATTGACAAACAGTTGCGAAACTCCGGAAATTTGTGAAACCATTTCTGTGATGGAGGCTGAACATGCAGCACAAGTCATTCCACTGACAGCAAGACTGAGACGATGGGGCATGGAGACAACATTGTGATCCAGATCGACAGGGGTGCTTGTCTCGGCCTTTTCTCGTAAGGATGCATACTTCTCCGAGGCTTCGTCAGTCCTCGGAAGCGAGGGTACGATGAGGTTTGACTGGGATTCTGAATCAGTATCATACTTTCGGACTGCTAATTCTTCTCGACATGCAGAACAGTGTTGAAGGTGCTTCGCTTGTCTGCCCGAAAGGAGGCTTTCATTCGGATGTTCGGGCTGTGAAAGTCCAACGCGAGGATAGAACACATCGAAGCCAGCGTCCTCTAGAGTGTCCTGGATCGTATTTGCACGCAGGCTAAGAGAATGCTGAATAATGACCGCCTGGTGAATGATGGATATCCCGAGGACAGTGGGTGGTGGCTGGAGTGCAGAAAGGGCATGTTCGATGGCACTCACGCAGCTTGGGAACATCAAAAGTAAGTCCCAGATTTTCTGGATGTGAAGGTAGAGCATACCTGGCACAGTGCAGGTTTGAGAGGAGGATAACTGTGGTGGTGGACATTGACCAGAATATTAAGAGAAAATTACCCGTCCAGAACTGAGAAGAGAGGATGGG
>Ga0307518_10001211_pt1 | contig 19324 bp, 8 predicted proteins | sample 25_EM_MG_FD_203889 | JGI IMG/M metagenome (GOLD analysis project Ga0307518, IMG submission 203889) | Populus trichocarpa ectomycorrhiza microbial communities from riparian zone in the Pacific Northwest, United States - 25_EM | ecosystem: Host-associated > Plants > Roots > Unclassified | place...
TAAGTCGGCCCGGGTCTCACAAGTAATTGGAACAAAGGATGAAAAACATTTGATGCTTATATTTAATTCAAAAGCAAAGATCCTCATAAAAAACTAAATTGAACAAAGCCAAAAAAAAAAAAAAAAACTCTAGGTAACATGTTTTTTTTTTTCAAAACGAATGGAAAATCCCATAGGAATTGGAAAAAAATATATATTTGAGGATGAAACCAAAAAATAAGCTAAAAAAAAGAAAAAACCAAGTAAATCTCGATAAACCTTCTATGCCTAGGTTAATCTTCAAAAGTCACAAATCATTAAGTTTCAATCCTAAGCTCAATTAAGAAGGTAAATATAAAATAAATGCAATGTTGAAGGGTGTAATAAATTAATTTAATTAAAAAAAATTCTTGTTAAAAGAGTAAGATCTAACAAGGAGCAATTGAGGCAATAGCAGACCAATTTAATATTGAAAGATAAAATTAATTAATTTAATCTATTAAAAAATTGTTTTAAAAGAGGTAGATCCAGCAAAGACAAAAAAAAATTAAGGCAACCCGTGTTACTCTTAAAAGGTCAGAACCCGAGCCAACCCAACTTAACTTTAGTAGCCTACGACCCGAAATATGAGATATGAATAACCTCACAAAAAGAAAAATCAGAACAAATCACAAAGTTCAAGGCCTAATAAATCAATGGCAATGATGAAAATGAAAAAAAAATCAATTTTTAAAAAAGAATTAAAAAAACTTAAATTGAGCTAATCATCAAAATTGGTGGATTAGGTCAATATAATTGTAGAAGATAAACACAAAAAAATAACAAAGTCAAATTCTCAATTATAAAAAAAATTGAATAAAATAAAAAATAAAAGCAATGAGGACTAAGTCATGCACAAAAAAAAAGAAATTAATTAGGAATTAAATTTAAAAACAAAATAAATGAAAATAAATGATTAAAAAAGAGCCATAAATAAAATAAGGAGAGGTGAAAACATTAATTAGTTTTGTAGTATTTTAATTCAGCAAATTATTATTTCTCGACAATTGAATTGTCCATCTTGCCGTCATCATTTTTTTTTATGCCACATGAAAACAAAAAACGTGTAAGTCAAATTTAACAACGCATGCACTATATATATTTTGTAATTTCAAGTCCTATAAACTCCCAATTGCCTTATCAACGGGAGCAAAGGTTAGATTAACCTTACAGTTGAATATATTCAAGCCGAATATTAGGTTAACAGGGCCCAGATTCAAACTTCTTAAGAATTACAATGGTAGTTGCGAGGGCAAATAGGGATCAATGGCTCAGTTAGAAGGATTCAACAGGGACACTGCTAGCTGAGGGCAAAGTGGCTAATGGTTTTGGAGTAAAAGTTGGTGCTCTACGTACGACGTCCCTCTTGAATTACTTTATAGACTTTAAAGAATTGAAATAGAGATTATAATAAGAATGTGATTCTGGAAAGTGGACTCATGAGAAGCAATCCCAAAGTTTTATGATTGTATTATGCCCTAGACGTGAATAAATGACGGCTAGAGAAACATTCATAAAGTACCGAAGACAATGCTATGACAGCAAGCAAGAGTGAAGAATACGAAGAGCCAGAGAAAGTTATGAAAACACAATCAAGATCATATATATAAGTATATATATGCATGCAATGATGCATAATTTACAATTATGGAACAACATAAAAAAGGGAAAAAAAGGTGAATCAAAACTTTCACCTAAATAAATGATCATCATCAGCATGCAAGTATTTCTAAATCAAGACTTTAACCTTTAGCTCCTACTATAGCACTATTATTACCATGAATACATAGCCTTAAATAGATTGGAACAGTATAAGCGCTAGAGCTTTTTGTTATTATAAGTCAGGAAAGCAGTCAAGGAAATGGCTAACGTATTGGTCTTGCTGGCCAGCTGCTGGGTCATAGTTTTGAGGTATAGATGGCAAGTCTTGAAGGGGATATGAAGTACTTGAATCAGTCACTTGTGATGCTAGTAAGGTGTCAAAGTTTTTCCAGTCGATATATTGGCTGCTATTATTGCTCCTTTCTTCATCGTAATCTTCATTGGTCTGGTGGAAATTGCCTTCTTTTGCTGCAAAACTTGTTGAGAGTGTACTAGGGCTATCTAGTTCTGGGAGTTCAACAAGCTGGTTATTGTTATCCAAAAATGTTTGGTTTGAAACGAGGTCAGAATTCGAGCCGAAGGGCTGTTGAAAACTCGCACCTTGATTCGGTCGAACCATATTATGTGCAGTAGTTACAGTATCTGAGAATGAAGGAGGTCTAGCAGGGTTGATATCATTGACATAATAAGCATGACTCCAAGCTTCAAAACCTTGTCTTTGATTAGGACTTGGTTTCTTGAATGCCCTGCATACCACCCATCCCTCTTCCTGCATTTGACACCCAGAATAATTAGCTAATTAGTTGAGTTGCTCAGTATGAGGATAAAATAATGCTATTCTTTTAAGATGATAAAATAATTGTAGTGAATTACTTCCTTTTTTTGTGAGAATGTTAAATATTTACTAAAGGGTCTCTCAACCCAAAAATTATAAGCTGTTTTGCGAAGATAAAAGTTGATTTTTAATAAGTTTTTGTTATAGTACTGATGCAATGTTTGATTTTATTTTCCCCTCGTTAATTTCATGGATCTTAAGGGGAAAAAAAATCTTCAGAGGGACATTAGCATGATCACCAAAAGTGCTTTTATTGCTAGCTATAATTATTTCAAGGTGTGAATGCTTGCTTGGTTATACAGCTATATCTGCACTCCAAGAAGGAGCGTTTAAGGAATGCTTTTATACGTGCAATGTTGAGAAAGACAAATGATTTTTTTATTTTTTTTTGTTATTATTAAAATTAATGAAGAATGAGCTTGCCTGAGGGGGTCCATGTTCAGATGTTTGGAGACGATATTCATGCATGATCCAGTCAGTTTTCCTTCCATTGGGTGCACGTCCCTTGTAGAACACTAAGGTCTTCCTCATCCCTATAAGCCTGTTCTTGGAGAGCACGGCCTTGTCCCTTCCGGTTGCCTTCCAAAATCCAGCAGCAGTGGCTCTATTAGTCCGTGTTCCGGTCGGATACTTCCTGTCCTTGTGACTGAAGAAATACCACTCATTCTGTTCAGCATACCCTAGATTGCATCTGGCTGTAAAATCCAAATGAAGGATGAGCACTTGGGTTAGCACAAAGCACACATTTAATGAAATCAAGTAGAACTCGTTTCGATTAGTTAATTAGTCATTTCCCTTTTAGGTACATTCCCATTAATCTCTTTCTCTAACTAATTAATATAGTCAATTTTCTTAGGTCTATTCCCATTAGTGTATCTTCCCTCTTGGTTCCTTATCAGGTCGTAACTCACTTTCCTTTGCACAAAGCATCTGTCAATTTGTGAGAAAAAGGAGTGCTGCTTTTGAATATCGCTTCTTAAGTTCAAAGAGGGAATGATTGCTTGAACAAGAGAAAGCATGCATTGACTCGGGAGACATTTAATGCACCATCTTTTTATTTGGTTTCTTCACACAGTCACTAGTCCAAAGCCTAGCCAGTAGGGTTTGCAACATTGCAACTGTGCTGTGTTGAATTTCAATTGGACATGTGGTGTATATATATGATTATAACCTTGTATGTTTAGTCCCAATAATAGTGCTTCCTAATTGATCTTAATATACCACTTAACAAAGAAGTTAATTTCTCCTCACCTTGGATGTCCCACGGCTCCATTTTGTAGAGATCAATGTTAGCGATAACATCTAGATCGATTTTCTGTGAGTCGATCTTCCTCTTGAGGTAGTAACCTACAAGTTCTTCTTCTGTTGGGTGAAATCTGAAGCCTGGTGGGACACAGGATTCCATCTCCATTGACAATATTCTTCAATCTCCTGATCGGGCAAGTAACATGAAGATAATGAGAGAGGGGAGAGAGAGAGAGATCAGATCGAGAACATATTGTTCATTAGCATCCTTTTAAGGATTTATCCATATTGATTCTGTTCTTTACCACATCTTATCACAACTAGAAAGGAGAAAATTTGAGTCGCTGACACAAAACACATGCTTAAAGGCTCTTTTAGCGTAGGCCTAAAATCAAAGGAAACTTTGAGAGACATGTATGACTCTTCAATACGATGAAATGGTAAGAGTTTGTAAAAGGTGATGGGAAGTTGCACACATGTTTTTGCCCTTGAATTAATGTTCTTGTCATCATTTCACATCCAAAATACCCATTCTTAAACTCTCAACTTACGGCTAGCAATGATGATGCAACTTCGTGGACCCATGAAATGGCAGACCATTCGTGGAACCCACCAAACGAAACACAGATTTTATTCCTCCCAAGTACCATTTCTTGTCTTTAATTAGTTGCATGAACTTTGGCAAAGTATATTGAGCACAAAAGCTGGCCGAAAGCTTGACTTTGCTGGCACAAGCATGTTATATTTCTTTGAGTGCAGTGCACTCCCTGTTACTGGTGGTGGAAATACATTTTCACACCCACCACCTGTGTGCTACAGCACTATCTCACTCAATAGCATGAACAAGTACTCTTCAATGACAGCCACATACTCTCTTCTGTGCTAAACATGCTTAGATCTGATCCCTCTTCCTCTCCCTGATCAAACACACATATTGTTCCCCTCTAGAGATGTGTTCTTACTCTTATCTCCTTTCCTAATTATAATGATCTAACTCTAAGCTTCAAGCTGGGACTAGCTTCCATCAGCTTATACATATGGCATCTGCTTATATATTCAAACTTATTTTCCCCAGCTTGGGTTAATAACCACATCATGTGACCTAATGTATGTGAAAACAAAACATATAGTACTTTTCAAGGAGTTTCAATGTCAAGAATGGATTCTCAAATGATTTTGGGCTTCTACATCACAAACCCTAAATTCTTCAGGGAAAATTAACAAGTATATATATATAACAATAAATACAACTTCTAGCCAGCTTAAATTCTGCTTCCTTAAAATTGGTGACAAACATTAAATGATTTGGCCTATTATCCAAAATGCGAAAAGAATATCACTACAACCAATTTCACATGCATTACACCAATATTGATATACTCACAGAGAAAATTGAGAGTTTGCCTTGTTCTTGCACTGCCCACCAGATGAAAGTACGAGAAGGAAAATAAGAGAAGAGACAAAGAGGGAGAGAAAGAGACAAAGAGGATGTCTTGGCAATAGGTGAATGTTGCTGTAAAGAAACATAAAGAGAGGAGAGCTTTTAATATGCAGAAGAGATGAGTCTAGATGTTCTATATAGTACTGAATACTATTATTTTTTTCTGTTCAAGAGAGAGAGATGAACATTAATATATATACACTATATGCTATAGTAGAAATGTTGTAGAAGAAGTTATTGATTGCGCGTGGGGTGGCAGAAAGAATGAAAGAAAGGTTTGTTTGGACGGCGTGACACCATATTTTCACGCCACCCCCCCTTCCCTCTCATCCCCACCGCTATTTTGTACCCTAAGATTTAATTTCCTGCTAACTTTATTAACCATATACTATTTATTGATAATTATGCTCTGATATTAATTTTCATCCATATTCTTACATGTATATGATAATGCCATTCATCTCTCTAGCTAACTCCCACAATCCAGCTCCCATTGTCTGTTTAGTGCGCCGCCCTTTGCCACTTGGCACCGATCCTTTCCGGCCACCTGTGCTCCATGTCAGACTCTCTATCTGTCAATATCGAATAGCTAATCATTTGTGTTCTCAAAAATATATTTTTTGTTCAAGTCCAGATTAGCACCCACTGAAAACAATGTGCCCTTCTCAGGCTTTGCCTTTGCCTTGTTTATCATATATTTCTTTGTCCCTTAAAGACAACTTATTGGGAGGTTAGCTAATTAGCAAGGATGATTTACTCTATCTTAGATGCAAGTACTCTAAAGGGTTTGTTTCTTTATGAGCTAAATTCAGAGACTTCAAAACCGCACACAGACAATGCGATCGATCGAGGCCATCACTGCTTCTTATTCTGTAGAATTGTATGTTTTTCATAGGGTTGGTTTCCTGCAGCCATCACAGATTGATCCTAGTTAATCTTACTATAACCTGGAAGAGCAATACACCGTTGTCACCACCGGAGGAGAAGAGGGGAAAAACCTCATTGGAATTAGTCTTACCGTTGGAGAGTTTTACATTACACGGTTGCAATATTAAGCTCAAATATTAGAAATGGTGCGACTTTGTAGTGGGAATTTAGCCTCTCAACAAAAACAAGGACGAACAAGCATGCACTCTTTGCTCACGCATGCAATGATGGGACGGCAAAAGAAAATCCAAAAGTCTATTCAAACAGAGATACAAAAGGATGACTAGATGGTCTGAAATTACGCATATATAAGAAGAATTGAATCTTTTCCAAGTCACTGTATATGCCTTGAACAAAAAACAAAAGGGTGAACGATCATGGGGAGGTCCATTCGCAGCAGTTTCTTGATGGAGTAGTTGTTTTGGCCTTTGGTCATTAATTCTTAAAGTGGAGTGTGGCGTGCCTTATCCACTGCATCACCCACAAATATGCTAGAATTCCTCATGCCTAAAAGAATGTAAGGATCGCAAGAAGATTGATTACCATTGTGATTAGATATTTCGTTAAGGGGATTAAGTAAGGGGTTTTGCTTCTAATTGACAAGATGACAGGGAGGTTCTTTACTCTCTGTCCCTGTTGTGGTGGGCAGGCAAGTCATTATATATGGACCGCACAGAGTCCCTTTTGCATTAATTAACTTGTAAAACAAAATTAGGTGTGCTTTAGTGTCAAAAAAGTACGGATTTATACCTCGTATATATGTCCTAAATTTTCCTCCACTACGGACTCCCTACGTTTGATTGTTTGAGAACTCCTAGGGCCATGACCCCATCCCACCACAATTAAAAATTAACTCAACAAATAGATAGGGTGTTATATATATATGTATATGTATTCCTCCGGGTTTATATTTTGCATATTAAAAGCTTGTTTTGTTTTTAAAGTATTTTTTTTTAATATATTAAAATAATATTTTTTTATTTTTTAAAATTTATTTTTTACATCATCATATAAAAATAATCTGAAAAAATTAAAAACAAATTAAAGCAAAATTTTGAAATGCATAAACAAATATGCTTTAAGATGCATTTCTATATGATGAGTTGACTGAAAAGGCTATATATACCATACAATCTCCCAACCTAAACTTGAATTTATTTTCCATTTTTGGAGAAAATCTGTATTCTAGCAAGGTGACACATGACTACTTGTTAACTACGTACCCACAAAAGAAATTAATATAGATACGATCTCTTTGGCTTTGGCACTCATAAACGATAAAATGGAGAGATTAGTTCAATAAAAATATGTTTCCAAGAGGACAATTCAACAGCTAAATTTGAGAGAATTTAATAGTTAAGATTTAAGATTAATTTTCACTTGATGGTATCAGGCAATAACTTCAGAAACGGACGGGTGGAGATGACAATGAAGCGTTTATGCTTCTTTTATACCTGCTTGATCATATATTGTATATCACGGTGATATATTTCTTGTAACATAGGAAGAAATAATGATGTTAATAAATTTATTGATATCGACATAAATATAAAATAAAATTTATAAAATAAAACTTGATCGATTAGCTGTTTCTAAAAAATAAAAAGATTAATAATGTCAATGAATTCATTAGCAACGGCATGTATTAAAAAATCTGATTAGTTATTTAATGGAATGCAAGCTAATAATATCATGTGGATTGATATCGGCATATCTTTAATTAGTTACACTCGAGGTGATTGCTAATGATAGAAATTTAAAATTGATAATCCTAGTACTTATGGATGACGGATGATAATATGATATAATATTATTAATTAAATTATGTTATTTGTTTATGTTTGTAATGTATTGTATTTTTCAAGAACATCTCATATAAGCCTGGAGCGCGCACTTATTTATCACTTTTGTTTATATAAACCATGTATAATATGTTTGTTTTGGATTATAATATATTTTTGTTTAAGCATATAAATATTAATGTTTAACTCTTGTTGCAGATGTATGAATTTATATGGTTTTTATATTTATCTTTTTTATTATTATGTATGCTAGAATTTTATATAAACTCTCAACGCTTTATAATTAATGTGTTATTTAATTATTTGTATATTATTTTGAATTATTTGTAATTATTGAAAAAGGGTTGATGTGGATTATAATCCAAGATAATAGAGATTACGATTGTAAATAGAAATAAAATATGTTTAAATTGGTAACATAGATATTTTATTATAGAAAAAACTTTGCTAGAATTTCAGACTTATGATAGAGTATTAAAAAAAAAAAAGAGATTCTCAATAATTTTATATTAAAGTATGTGTTTTTGCCCCGGAAATTGTATCTATTAAATAAAAAGCTAGCCTTACATGCGTTGACAATATATCTATGGACCCGATGAAGTTTTCACCTCAGACCCATGTTGACAAACCAAAGTACTAGCATTGGTGGTCATTAACTCCATGTAAAACCATTCTATATCCTAACCACTAAAACAACGAAGTGTGATTAAACTCTTGATCAATTCCTTGTCACGAGTACTCAATTTTGGGTTAGAAATGGATCGAGGAACATAATTTTGCCCAGAATTTATACCCTTGTATTTGATAAAGTTATGAATATGTTCACAAAAAACCAATACCCTAAGTGCTCTCCTATGAACTCTACAGAAGTTATCGAAAAGATGCCTCCTGATCGATCTCCTAACCTTATCAAGAGCAAAAAATCATTCCCAGAATGATTTTTGTGGGAAAAAAAAAAAAAGAGGGCTTTTTGTTTAATAAAAATTCTGTATATTTTTTGCAGACTAAGCAACATTCCATTGGATATGGGTCCAATGTCGTCATCATCAACTATACATATCACGAACCCAATCTGATAGAATCATCACAATGTGATGCGATCTACCGACTTTTCTTTCTTTACAATAATTTATAGCATAAGGTTTTTCTGTTTATATTATGTAGCAGCACTTATCAAACATGGTACTCCTAGATAATGGCCATTTCTCATTGGCTACATCTCTCTTTCAAACGTTGTTTAGCGATTGTCAGATGTTTACATGACCCATAATTAAGGATTTACTCATCATTTCATTTCTTGAAAAGTTCTTAAACAAAATTAATTAAATGTTATTATAGAAACTAACGGACAAAGGGTCAGTTGTGTCCATTAAGATAAAAGAGAAAGAAACAAAACCATGTTGTCGTTTTTTTCGTTAAATGCCTCTTAGGTTTTTTTTTTGTTTTTTTTAATAAATATAGTATTCAGATCAGTTTATGCGTACCACAATTAATTCCCGAACCAACTGAACACCTTACAAATCCAGTAAAAAGATAAGAAACTGTGGGGATAACAAGCGTATACATAAAAGTTCAAACTTAAAGTATAAAGACATGAAATTTTCTGTCAAGACCGCTAGGCCGCGAGCATGGTGCTATTAGGTTATTTAATTGTAGGATATCTAATGCTAGATTCTGCTAATTGACTGATGGACCGATTGCAGTCTTTGAAGTACGATCGCAATTTTGTTTTTCATTATATATATATATTCACCCTTCTGTTTTTCTCCCATAGACAATATCCAAGAAAAATAAATACCTTGTTTTATTGACCCACCTTCTTCGTGGCTTGGGAGTGTATGGATCCTTTATGCAACCATAGTTAAATATTTTGGTGAGATTTATCGCTTAAATCAAGGTTGTATGTGTTTGATTGGCCGTGTATCATGATAGAAGAAACAGAAATAAAAATATTTATTTAAAAAAATAAAAACAGAAACATAAAATAAATACATTTCAATGATAGTTTTAAAGTAAATCTTTGTATTTTCTATATAAAAAAAAGAAAGATATGTCCTCTTTATCTCGTTTGTCCTCGTCTGAAACCTAATAAACATAATAGTTTCTTCTCGGTCTTGATCTGTCATGTAAACAAGAACATACTGCGCCATGACATTATACATATCCATTATAAAAGTAAATTCAATCAAATGCATATTCAAAAGGACAAGAGATTTTAAGTCTAATTAATTGCATGCTTGGGTGAATTTGTTTGTTGAGTTGATATCCATTTGAGGCACGAAGAATTGGGCAATATATAGAACTCGAAATCTAAATTTACAAACTAATTTTTTTTTATTTTTTTTTGCATAAAGTGTGTGGAGTAACGATTGAGACTGTTCATGATGCCCACAAAAGAATATTTAGAGCACGTAGCATGCCCTGAAATGAGTGAGTAAAAATGGTTAGCTAGCTAGCATGGCAAGTGTGAACAATCTTGAGAATATTGGGCAGCCATAATAATAATAATAATAATAATAGATGATTGATTTTTATAGCTTCAGATTGCAAGATCGCAATGATAATGGTGATCAGAAGTTGTTGAGAAAAGACATAATGATTCATTTGGATAAATTCCCTCCTTTTCGTGGGTTGTTTATGCTCATGTGTCAATATATTTGAGCTATATATATATATATATATATATATATATATATATATATATATATATAAAAACATTATGTCCTCAATAATTACAAGTTGTTTGAAATCAATTTTTTTTATTGTAATTGAATTTAAATAATTTTCATATTTACCATAGAAGCAACGTTAGAGTCACCATGCCTACCAAGAGCATGATTGATCAAGTGGTAGTAAAAAAAAAAAAAAAAAACTTATGATGTTAATTCTCCATGTTTCGGTACCAATACATATAGATGTGATGGGATTCTCTAGTTATGGTGGGTGTGAAAGATACAATTTCTTATGGGATTAATATAATAAATGTATTTGTACATCTTTTTGTAAGGAGAAAAAAAGCGTAGGTGAGTTTTTTTTTTTTTTTTTTTAGACTCCTGAGCCCCACGTCCAGGGAGACAGAGAGTGTTGCCTAGCTAGGAGGAACTCTTGGGGTGGTAGCAATAGGCAAGTTGATTATCACAAGGCAAGACTACTCTACTAGTTTATTTAAACCTACTTGAAGTGGTAGAGAATTCATAGTTGAAGGTGGTAAGTACGAACAGTAATGGCATTCACATATAAATTCATTAATTATCATTATCATTATTATAAATATATTCATAGCAATCATGCTAACATGGCAACTTGATCAAGCCACTTGTTTATGTCATTCTCGTGGAATTGGTTATATTGATAGGCTTCTATCATGGCCGGCCGGACGGTACCACTAGCAATGTGACTTCAATGGAAGCTCTTCTGAGAATTTGCTGAGACAATTTTGTGGGAAATTAAGGAGAATATATAGTTTTGCTTATTAACATGTTTTTCAATGAATATTTGTGAAATAACATTATCTGAAAAATAATAAGTGAAATAATATAGTTTGTACATGTTACGATTGTGAAACAGAACATTTATAATTTGTCGCTATTAAAAATGGTAATATAAAAAAAATATAAAATGGGTTGCATATTAGACGAGAGAAAAGAGAAGAGAAAAAAAAAGACATCAAAAGCACATTAAAGCTCTGATTATAACACTATTAGTACCACAAAAAAAATCTCAACGAGATAAATCGAACGATACTAAGAAAGGTTATCAATAGTGATCCGAATGGGACACATTTACTACAAAAAATAAATAAATCACTCGTTATTTTGAAGCAACAAGTGTGGCACACTCGAGTATCATTAAAAAAAAATCAACCATCTAGGTGGTGGCCTAGTGGTAAGAACTTGGGATCAAGACGTTTGCTCCCTCTGTGGTCTTAGGTTCGAGTCATTTGGTTGCTCATATGATAACCACTAGAGGCTTACATGGTCGTTAACTTTAGGGCCCGTGGAATTAGTCGAGGTACGCGCAAGCTGGCCCGGACACCCACGTTAAACTAAAAAAAAATCAAGATAAAGGGATGTATTGTGATTTAAAGTGCATGGGTTCAAATTTAGAAACCATATATACATTTATTTTTCCAAGTATATCAATATTGAGCTGTAAGGTTAATGATTCTAATTATACTGAAATAATTAAATTAAAGGAATGTTAGGATTTAAATTTATAACTGATGTTATGTTAAAAAGACATCTTAATTAATTAAAAAATAAATAAAAGACTGAGGGAATTAGCTCCACAATGCATTAATTATATTAAAACTTCCAAAAATAAGACGAAAATATAACACTAATAATACTTTGTAGGCTAAAAGAATTCTGGAAACTGACTGAGAATCTTAGTGGTAAAAAGAAAGGATCACCATGCTATTAACAAGGGTTGGGGTTGCTTGAGCCAACACAAAATAGTGTAAACTAAGAAAGTGGGCATTTTTGGGGCGGTGTGTGGGACTAGCGGGGGAGGTTGTGCTGTGCTTGCGTCCCCCCCACACCATACAAGATTTTCAAACCCTCATTATCATATCCAATATATATATATAACCTTCTAGATAGAGATCACGACGGGGACATGGAAGGGTTAACTAAGCTTGATGATGACCTAAACAGAGCTTCTAGAGAGGATTGATATGATAATGACTTGTCTTCTATCACAACCAAAGTTGTTTCTCTTCACACTTTTTCCCTATATAATTAAATAAATATAGCAGACATAGATGATTGCTTGTTCAGTTTATTCCTTTTGTCCCTTTCTTGCTTCTGTGTTCTTATCAATTATATATTTGTTTAATTCTTTGTCTCTATGTACACTACTAATCTTTTGTTCTTTGCTCGATACATATTTTAAGTTTATGTGAAGGAGGGATCAGTTAACGGCTAATTAAAAAGAAGATCCATGCAGTTTAAGGTTTCTGATTGAAGTTCTGCTATTGTTATTAAGTACTTTTTTAACAGATAATATATCTATATACTAATTAGTTAATTGCTCTCGCTACGTTACAAGTCGCTGCGTTACGAGTCGGATCAATTTTTTTACTATAAGAATATAATAAATTTCATTTACAATAAAAGTATATATTGAGTATATTATGTTAAGCTTATTCATATGCCCATTTTTAATGCTAAACAAAGAAGAAGAAGACTTGGGACAATGTTCCTCTTTTACGGTGCTGAGCAATTTCTTTTTTTGCCTTGTGAATTTCCCACCTGGTTTCTTTGTTTAAAAGCTAGAGAACATCTTGCTCCTGTGTATTAAAAATGAAGGAAAGGTGCCATGGAAGAGTTCTTAAATCAACTCTACATTGAAGTTTCCATAGGATAGCAGAGTAAAAGCTCTTCTTTGAGACCTGCCATTAACCATTGCAAAACAACCTGCTCCTCTGTTTTAGGCATGCACCAGCTAATCCCAAGCCATTTCATAAAACGCTGCCAAAGCTTCAAGGAACCATGATAGTGAAGAAATAAGGGAAGTGCATACTCAGTCTCAACATCACAGAATGGACACAAAGCTTGGCTTGAACTGATTAAATGCCCTTGTAAGAAAAACCCTTGTACAGACTCTATCTTGCAGAAGTAACCATAAGAACATTTCAATCCTAGGAGGAGCAAGACCTTTCCATAATAGCGGAGTGAAAGAGAAAGTGCATGGGAAGTCGATGTTGTCAATAATGGTGCTGCAAGATTTATCCGTGTAGTCTCCTTGTCTATTCGGCTCCCATTGTTTTAAATCAACTCTACTCGAACTCAATCTGACCCCATCTATTAATGGAAGAAGTATTTGATCGGTGATGTGTCCCGTTGACAATATATTGTATTTGCCATTCCAGCCATAAAATCATCATCAAAGTTCATCCCTACCAGAGAGCTTTTATAGAAATTAATTCACAGAACTGATCCAGTTCAAACCACCTTCAAATCCTCTACTTCAAATTACACGTGAAGATTCTATATGTGGAGGATTGTGGTAATTTGATGATTAGAAAAGAAAGAAATTGCTGATTCGATGCATATAGGCTCAATTTAAGACTATCCATTACGATTTATGACCAAAAAAGACGAATGAAAGAAAGAAATCAAGTAGTAAACAGGTAACGGAACAACAGGTTTTTCACCTAATAGAAAGTCGTAGTGTAGGGAGAGAGGAAACATGCTTCAAGAATTTATATCAGAAGTTACCAGCACTTGATATGTTCAGATTCTACTGCCAATTGGTCTATGGATGAATTCTTCTCTCTTTTTTTAACAATTAAATAATCTTCAAGCTAGTTTGATAGCACATCTCCAAACTAGTTTGAATTAAAGAGAAATACTCGCGTATCCTGGAGGAGAACCCAGCGAGTAGAAAAGTAAGGAGAAATACTCTGTGATGTGAATTTTTTTCATTTTATGAAAAACAAAATTCAATCACTCACTACATTAAAGAACATGCGGACAACAAGAAGATTACTTCTTTTTTTATGTTTTTTATCCTGAGAATGAACATACAAATGTCTGACTTGTAAGTGATCTCAGCATGGCTTGAGTTGAACCGACTTCGAGGAAACAAATATGCCCCCGAAATCCAACCCTTGGGTCAAGTTCCAGCAAAAAGATAAACCCCCAGCATCCGTGGATTAAAGGAAGCTCCTCTGGAAGTTTCCTGATGAAAACCTGGAAGACAAACCCTGAGACATGTTGTCTGAATCTAATTTTATACTTTTCCTTCCAGCTTCCAGGTCCTTCTCGCGATCCCAAGGCTTCCATGGGTGTTGCCCCACCCACTCTCCCTTCTCTTGTTTCTGCTTGGATTTTTTCTTCGAACGACTTGAAGCCTCTTCTTGGTGCTTCTGTACCAAAGATTTAGATCGTTTTGCTTTATTGTATTTATCCACCAAATCTGCATCTGCACTTCCCCGTTGCTTTTCCTCTTCATTTGAAGCAAGTGCTGCGGCCTCATTGTATGCTTCCAGGTAACTGTCATGTGTCACAAAAATATATTAGGACACTATTTTAACTAAAATAAATGAATGTTAACTATAACTAATAAACAATAATCATACTTCATCTTTGCTTTCTGGGCTCTGTCTAAAGGGTTATCTGTCCAAACACTAGTATCACCACGTCCTTCTTTAGAGTTCTTGCTGAAACTTCTAGATTGCGTGGGCATACCACCAGGCTGGGAAAACAAATTAGAGTTATCATATGGTAATTTAAATTGGAGCTCTGGTGACTGGAGATTAAAATCCACAGCATCAATCTAGAACAGATTCTGGACTAAATGTGAGGGTAAAATGTTATGACTAGATTAGAAGGCTGTGAAATACAACTATTTCCAAGAAAGAAATCCGAATAAATGCATGACAGCACAAGTAAGATGATCTGATTTATATTTTCACAATAAACTCCAATTCATGATTCCAAAATCTTTGCTCATGGTAATTGCAGGAACAGCATACAACTTGACCAATTTTATATTTTCACAGTGAATATGTGATAACTACTGGTAGACAAAATAACATTATGTAGAATAAGAGAGGAAAGACTAAGGATATTATCGCCTGTGATATGGATCCAGTATTGAGTCATAATCTTCAAAATGTTAACCAGGAGAATGGGGATAATCAAGTCTCTAAACGCACAAGCTTGCACAATCAGAAAGTAATGCAACAACGTGTGTTTTTGTCATCCTGTGTGCTTAAATAATTTACACATTGTGGCAAGGTGGTATTAAAGAGCAAAATCATGGTTCCTGAGCAGAAGCAAGACACTTGCAATTGGTGAAATATAACATGACTTGGGGGCCTTACTTTCCTTTCAGGAGGCAGCGTTGTCATCCATTCATCCCTGGATGGGGCTACTTTAACTTCTGTTTCTGCCAGGAGTTCATCATCTCCCTCCATAGATATACCTGCAATGGCACGAATATCATTAACTTTCTTTCAGAATTCAGATGATGAAGTGGAGAGTAATTTTATGGTGCTTAGTGCGTAACTAGTGGCATCATATTAGATACTTCCTGGAGCCACTTTATAGAAATAGAGAAATACAACTAGAAGAGAGAAATCATAGCTAGATATATTCTTATCATTTTTTGTGTGTCATGGGTTTTATATTCTCTCTTCTTTTTGTGTTTGTCTCTTTCTTCAAAGTGAACCTAAAAAGTAACTAATAAAATGTCACCAGGTAATTCCTGAACACCATAAAATTTTCCAATGAAGTGCTAGAACATATCATCAAGCATTGACACCAATTACAGAAGTCAAAATTTATGTTATTCAACGACATGGAGCAAGCTATCAAAGTCAACTGATTCCTCAAAGTTTTTGTGCAATTCTTTCATGCAGCAACAAGAAATCAAGGATGTGTGATCTCCCAACTACAACAGCTAAAACTCAACACGGTGTACTCGAATTCAATTTTAGCAGGACATGTTCAGTTAAATCATGGTGCTATGGGTTCCATGATTGCCTACTCTCAACACCTAGTCCATGACATTTAGGCCAACACGATGTTATTTTGAGTCTTATAATTGCCTTGATTCTACTGCAGGTAAGTATTGTGTATCCAAGTCCATTAATGTGCCTGGAAATTGACTGATAGTAGACTCAAAGTTTATATGGTCCTCAACTCAGTCAGGCTCCAAATTCAACTGGAACCTGCTAAAAACAATTAATCACTGAGTCAAGCAATTAAGTAGTTGACAACACTACATGAAGTGATACAGTTATGATAATAATAATAATAAAAATAAAAATAAAGAAACATGTTGAGAAGAGGATGGGCAGGTGAAGGGAAGATAAGCAAGAAGAACAATCTAACTTGTTCAGTGAAAATATTTAAATCACATAAAGCAATTTCAGTAGTCGACAGTGCCAAGAAAGCACAGAAATTTTCCTTTTTCTCAATTAATTAATTCCTATATAATTGTGATAGTTTGAGAAAAACAATTTGGCAAGTAAATGGCATGTTCAAGGTCTTCTGGACACTATGCTTTATATATATATTTCAATTGAAACTAGCACAAACTACCAATATTGCCCCCAAAGATATGAACCACGTGGACAATTATCAACTGATCTACACACTGGAAATCCTGTTTAGGGGGGAAAAACTGGGTAAATTATATTTCCAGCAGCAAATCCGGTCTGGTCACAACGAGATAAAAGAGCAGCTTATTTTTAGACTACGTATGAAACCACCTTGCAATCTTCTCCATTGTGCAGCTTCACGCATGGCTCGCAACTCAGCCTACAGAAGTAGAAAGCATTAGTTGTCAAATGACTTTGAGAAACTACAGCAGGATACTGACTTTTGCTTAACCAACAAACCTTGAATGCTTCCTGTTCTTCCTTGCGTTTAATTTCATCATCCAGCAGTTTCCTCTACAAATAGCAGACAAAGATGGAAAAAAAGCAAGTGAATATGAAAAACAAGGTACACATTCATTCAAAAAAACATATTCAGATATTGAGGCACCAATAAACAAATCCACAAATTTTGCATAATGCACAAAAGAAAATGCATCACATCACAGGAATTCAACTCGAGAAAATGCATAGTAGTCCAGGTAATAAACAGTGACCAAAAGCATACACAAGGATCTTGGACTTCACACACATACTGCCACTTAAGCTTTTAGCTCAAGCAATAGATAGGTTGATGGAGTGTGCGCAGATCCTAGCTTTTGCTTCTTATCAAAAGAGAAAAGAGAAACACAGGCATGTGCATAAGACAAGTAAATTGATAAAAACTTAGCATAGATACCATGTGTATTTAAGACACTCACCTTTTCAGGATCTTGCAAGTCTTTGAAAGCTTTATTCAATTTGACAAATGCTTGGTGGGCTTGAGGATGAGAGCACTTGTCTGGATGCACCAAAAGAGACAGCTTCCAGTACCTAAGGAGAAGCTAATGTGGTTCATTGATGATGTATTGAGTCGGGCTCAAAGCTAAATTAAGAAAACAATATATTATTTCAAATACAGAGCTATAGTAGGAATATATCACGTCAATTGTGAAAAGTTAGCAGTTAGCAATTTTTTGCAGATTTTCCAATGAAAGTAGAAAGGTCATTCAAATGAAACCATACCTATCTGAACAGCTTAGCCAACATATAAAAGTTTTAGCTACTATTCAAACCTATAGATCTCTAACACTGGCACGAAATTGAAGGGGAATAAATAAAAAAAGAAGACAAAATTGGCTTGTTTTCATGATAAATAACATCATCAACTAAAATACTGGATACAGGAAAACTTCTCTCCAGCATTTCCTGCTATCTCTCTGCTAAATGCTGCTGAAGGACAAACCATACCAAAAGCTATGCTGCTGAAATGATTCATGTAACTCACACATCCTAGTTTATTTAAGCTGGGGAGTTTTGTGACATAAAATCACAAGTCAGTTGCCTAGGAAAAGAGTGAAAGTATATATGTACATACATAAATATAGACTATTCACAAATTTACTGCAAATCTGGACAATATGTTAACATAATAATTTATGGAGATCTCATTTTGAAATCCATGCAAATTATAATGAATAACTTTACCTTTTCTTTATGTTATCAGCAGACATGTTTCGATTTACTCCTACAACATCATATAGAGAGTCACCCACAGCATCCATAATTCTTGTGACCTAATTGAGTAGATGTGAAAGTTAATGAGTTAAAACAGTTACTAAGAATACATAAACTCAAGAATGATAACATAAAAAATCAAGTAAAAAAGAAGACAAACTCCATTTCTAAATTTTTCATTACCAGCACTACAACCTAGGACCTAATATCAACTTTTTAGATAGGTTTATTCCAGATAATAGGCATGCAAAGATATTGTTAAATCGAAGAACAAGAAAAGAAAAAAAAGCATTATCAACAATAAATCATTTTATCCACAGCAGGGGGCAGGGACCCCTCAAAGATCAAAACATTTCCTCGAATTTAAAAAATATTTCAAAAAAGTTTCACTTTCTTAAATAATGAGCCAATAAAAAGAAAAGGTCATGCTTTAGCCCCAAACATCCAACTTTTTGATCCATCCTTCTGAGTGTGTACAAGATTTTTTATTTTTATTTTTATTTTTATTTTTATTCTTCTGAGCCAATCAAAAGAAAGACGGCTTAAAATGAGTTTTTAAAAGAGAAATAAACAAATCTTTTAATCCACTATAATAGATGAAGCACACATAAAAAGGAATGAGGTAAAAATCATCTCCCTTGATACATAAAACTCCCTTCTACTTCAAAACTTATGGCTAATGGATGAGGACAGAATGACCAGAGACTTCTGAGACCTAAAATAAATCCTAGAACAAAGCTCTAATCCATAAATTGTGTTTTATATGGCTCAAATACAACCTAAACACTACCAGGTTAGAATGTTATAACACTCGTAAAAATAACACTGAAAAATAAAAGTAAGATGTC
>Ga0307518_10001212_pt1 | contig 19320 bp, 20 predicted proteins | sample 25_EM_MG_FD_203889 | JGI IMG/M metagenome (GOLD analysis project Ga0307518, IMG submission 203889) | Populus trichocarpa ectomycorrhiza microbial communities from riparian zone in the Pacific Northwest, United States - 25_EM | ecosystem: Host-associated > Plants > Roots > Unclassified | place...
TTGCTCGCCCCTGAAGTACGTGAAGGCCCCCTTCACTGCGTCTAGCGCAGTGAAGGGGGCCTTCACGTACTTGGAAAGGAATGAAGGTCGAGTTTCCTCGGCTGAGCCGAGGGAAGGGGGCCTTCACGCGCCGCCCCTGTGACTGCTGGGACAGGTGGTGTTGCCGGGCCTCAGGTGGCGATCGCGTAGTCCGTGAAGGCCTCCTTCCCTACCTTGAGGGTAGGCAAGGAGGCCTTCACGGACCTGCGACCGCCCCGGCTCGGCGCTACAGCACCTTCCGGATGCTCGGCACCACCGCCGCGAGTCCGGCGGCGTTCGGGTGCAGCGGGGCGAAGCTGTTGTTCACCACCGACGGGATCAGCCCTTCGATCCATTTGACGCCGATCGGCTGGCAGGCGTCGTGACCGATACTCGGCGTCCGGATGTCGACGTACTTCGCGCCGTGCGCGGCGGACTGCTCGGCCATCCGCGCGTTGAGCCGGTCGATGTTGGCCTGGATGTAATCCGCGTCCTGCGGCAGGACCGGGACGAGCGGCCAGCAGCCGCCGGATTTGATCCCGGTCGGATAGCCCACCATGACGATCTCGGCCCGCGGGGCGCGCTGGCGGATCTGCTCGATGACCGTGCCGTAGGTCGCGGCGAAGGCGTCGATCTTGGTGGCGTACTTGTCCACCCCGCCCGTGGTGTTGGCCGCCTTGCACGAGGTGCCGACCGGCAGGAGGTTCACGCACGAGGTGGCGAGCCCGACCAAGCCGATGTCGTTGCCGCCGATGCCGACGGTCACCAGTGTCGTGTCGGCCGAGAGCGCGTCGTACTGCGGCGGGTTCGTGCCGGAGACGATGCCCTTCTGCGGGTTGCTGAAATGGGACGTGGTCGCGGCGCCGCAGGTGACGTCGCGCAGTTCGTCGACGTCGATCTCCTTCGCCAGCAGCCCCGCGTAGTTGATCGCCGACCGGGCGCAGGTGAACAGATCGGACTGCGGCAGCACCACCGAGCCTGCCGAGAACGAGTCACCCATCGCGACGTACACCTGCCGCTCCGCCGAGGCGAGGGCCGGTGTCCCGATTCCGACGAGGGTCAGTGCGGTGCCCGCCACCGCGGCGATCCGGGCAAGTCTTCCCCAGCGTGTCACTGCCGCCTCCTGCATGCGTCGTCGAATGCTGCGGTCAGCGTCCGCCAGGCCGGGAAGAACCACTAGAACGGAGGCGCGCGTTCTTGATCGGAGTTTTGTAGGTTCCCTCTATGACGAAGGCGTCGGCACAGCCCTGGCGCAGGCTCGACGCCTCGGTGCTGACCCGGCTGGAGCCCGACACCGCCGCGATCGCGTCCGCCGCGATGGACCAGGTCCGTGCCGGGCTGCGGACCCCGCTGGACGACCGGACCGCGGCGAACCTCCAAGTCACCCTCGACGTCGCGTTGCACGCCTTCTTCAGCGAGATCGGCCATCCCGACATCACCACCGACCGGGAGGTCTACCGCGCGCAGGGCAGGGCCCAGCACACCGCCGGCCGCAGCCTCGAAGAGATGCTCGGCTTCTACCAATCCGCGGCGCTGGGCGTGTGGCGGCAGCTGACCTCGGCGGCACCGGCGGTGGATCTGCCGACCCAGGCGATCGTCGAACTCGGTGAGGCGCTGTTCGCCTTCATCGCGGAACTCTCGGCCGCGGCCGCCGACGGCTACGCCGAAGCACGCTCACAGGCGGCGCGGGCCGGGCAGGCTCGGCGGGACCGGCTCCTGGGGCTGCTGCTCGCCGAACCGGCCACCACCCGGGACCTGCTCGACGACGCCGCGAGCCAAGCCATGTGGGTCCTGCCCGGCAGGCTCGTCGTCGCCGTCACCAGCGCCGATGTCGCATCACAGCTGCTGGACCGGATGCCGGGGCGGGTACTCGTCGGCCGTCACCACGACCTGACCGCAGTGGTCATGCCCGCCGACCGGCTCGAGTGGTACCTCGGCCGGTTGCGGGACCTGCTCGGCGACGACCAGGCCGGCGTGGGCCCGATCGTGCCGCTCCGCTCGGCCGCGCTCAGTGCCCGCCGGGCGAGCGCGCTCTGGCGGCTGACCCGCACCGGCGCACTCGGCGACGGTCCTCTCGTCCACACCACCGATCACCGCATCGATCTGCTGCTGACCGCCGATCCCGAACTCGCCGCCGAGTTCTCGGAAGACGTCCTCGCGCCGTTGGCCGGTCTCCCGGAACCGGCACGGCAACGGCTCACCACGACCCTCGCCGCCTGGCTCGCGCGGCCCGATCAGCCTCAGGCGATCGGTGTCGAACTGCATGTCCACGTCCAGACCGTCCGATACCGGATCCGGCAGCTGCGGACACTCTTCGGCGGCACGATCGACGATCCTGCAGGCCGCTTCGCGCTCGCCATCGCACTCAGGATCGACCCGCTGGTATCGAGGGAACCTACAAAACGGTCAGAGCGGAGCGTCCATCCGCTGCGTCCCGACGACGGATAGCAGCCGCAGCGCGTCCTCCGACGGGGTACCGGGATCGGCGGTGTAGATCACGACCTGCTGGTCCCGGTCGCTGATGTCCAGGACGTCGCAGTTCACGCTGACCGGGCCGACCACCGGATGCCGGAACGTCTTGCACAGCATGGGCGCGGCGCTCACGTCGTGCGCGGCCCACAGCCGGGCGAATTCCTCACTGCCGTCAAGGAGATCCCGGATCAGCCCGGTGACTTCGGGGTCGTCGGGATAGCGGCCGGCGGTCGCCCGCAGGCCCCGGACCGCGCTCGCCGCGAACTCGTCCACATCGGACACCCCGTACAGCCGCCGCCCCTGCGGCCGCGGCCCGAGGAACGCACGGCGCACGAGGTTGCGGTCCCGCCGCGGCAGCGCGGAGAAGTCCTCCATCAACGCCGCGGCGAGGTCGTTCCAGGCGAGCACCTCGTAGGTCGCCGACAGCACGATCGCCGCCGCCTGCGGGAGACGGTGCAGCAGCGCGAGAATGCTCGGCCGGACCTCGCGGGACGGGCCGGGCGGTGGTCCCGGCGGCGCGCCGGCGAGGTGGTGCAGGTGATCCCGTTCCACATCGGACAGCCGGAGCGCCCTGGTCAGCCCGCCCAGCACCTCGCGCGAGGGCCGTGGACCGCGAGCCTGCTCCAGCCGCGTGTAGTACTCGGTCGAGATGTACGCCAGCTGCGCCACCTCCTCGCGCCGCAGGCCGGGGGTGCGGCGGCGGGGCCCGGCGGGAAGGCCGACGTCGGCGGGCGTGATCCGCTCGCGCCTGCTGCGCAGGAAGTCCGCCAGTTGTCGTCTGTCCACCACTCCAGTGTGGACGATGACGGTCCGCCAGCCAGGTACCGCCGATGCCTGGATAGGCACCGAGGGCGGGAGAACCCTCGGTGCCATGACCAACACAACGACTGTTTCGGGCCTGCTCGACGGCAAGGTCGCCTTCGTCACCGGGGCCGGCCGCGGTATCGGCGCCGCCGCCGCGCGGCTGTTCGCCAGGGAAGGCGCCCGCGTCGTGCTCGCCGCCCGCACCGAGTCCCAGCTCAAAGCCGTGGCCGAGGAGATCCGCGCGGAGGGCGGCGTCGCGGACCACGTGGTGTGCGACCTCGGTGACGCGTCAAGCATCCGCGGGGCCGTCGACCGCGTGGTGGAACTGCACGGCAGGCTCGACGTCGCGTTCAACAACGGTGCGACCAACGTGCCGCCCGGCCCGATGGACCAGGTGACCGAGGCCGATTTCGACCGTATCTACGCGGTGAACCTGAAGGGGCCGTGGCTGGCGATGGTCGCCGAGATCGAGGCGATCCGGGCCACCGCCGAGACCGGGGCCATCGTCAACAACACCAGCGTCGGCAGCCTGATGGCCAACCCGGAACTTCCCGCGTACGGCGCGATGAAACGCGGTGTCAACAGCCTCACGGCCTCGGCCGCCACCACTTACGGTCCGGAAGGGATCCGTATCAACGCCGTCGCGCCCGGCACGACGCTGACCGCGATGTTCAGCGAGTGGGTCGAGAGCTCGCCGGACATCCTGGAGCGGCTCAACGCCCAGACCCCGCTGGGGCGCGTGGCCGAGCCCGAGGAGATCGCGCAGGCCGCGGCGTGGCTGCTGAGCGATCGTGCCTCGTACGTGACCGGGACGGTCCTGCGGGTGGACGGCGGCATGCTGGCCTGACCCGAGGGCAGGGTGGGTGAGGCGGGGGAACCGGTGCCGGCCTTCCGGCGTCTGAACGCGCACGACCCACCCTGACCTGGGGTTGCCCGAGGAGATGCCGATGCCGTTCCTGGATCCCGAACCGCTCTACGCCAAGCTCACGTCGGGGGACGCGGCGGGAATCGCCGAGGTCGGCGCCACCATCGCCGACGCCAAGACGTCGTTGCAGACCGTGGCGGACGGGATCTCCGACGGCGCCCTGCGGGCGGCCCGGTCCTGGCGCGGCACGGCGGCCGCGGAGTTCGTCGGCAAGGCGAAACAGTCCTCGCGAACCGTCGCCGAGGTGTACACCCAGCTCAACACCGCCGAGGCGGCGGTCAAGGGCGCCGCGAAGGCGTACTCCGCGCTCCGGACGTCGGCCGACACCGCCATCGGACCGTGGCGCAAGCTCGGCCTGACCGATCTCCTCGAAGCGCCGGAGATCGCGATGAAGACCATCCGGGCACTGACCGTCGCCCAGCAGACCTACGAAAGCAGGCTCACCGCGCTGGCGGCCACGACCGACGGCAGCGGGGGTGAGGGCTGGGACGGCGACGGCAACGCCGACATCAGCGGCGTCGATCCAGGGCAGCCGTGGACGTCGCAAGGTCTGGCCTACGACGGCGAGAACCTGCTCGTCGGCTCGTACCACGACGGCGACGGCGACGGATCGGGCGACACCCCGCTCGGCCCCGGCATCACCCCCAGCAGGCTGACCTACGTCGACTACGAGACCGGAGTGGAGTCGGGCAACGTCTACCTCAACGGAAACGGCGACGTAGGCGCGCCCACCCACACCGGCGGTGTCGCGACGGACGGCAAGCACGTCTGGGTGTCGTCCAACGAACACGTGTACGTCTACGACAAAGCCGAACTCGACGCCGCGCAGAACAGCGGCAAACCGGTGGACGCGATCGACGTGGTCGCGACGCCCGCCCACAGCTATGTCACCTACGCCCAGGGCAGGCTCTTCGTGGGCGACTACGGCAACAACCGGCTTTACGAAATCCCCGTCGACGCGAACGGCTCACCCGAGCCGGACAAGGCCGGCGAGCCGATCGAGACGCCGAACAACGTCCAGGGCGTCGTGGTGCGCGACGACGAGTTCATCTTCTCCTCCTCCGACGGGCACAGCGGCAAGTTCTACCGGCAGGACCGGACGCCGGAGTGGTACGACTTCAACGATCGCGAAGAGATCGAGCTGAAGGGCGGCGAGCCGGGCAACGAAGACGGCTACGACTCACACGGCGTCGAAGAAGCCGTCGAGATCGACGGGGAGATCGTGCTGGCGCACGAATCCGGCGCCTACGGCTACCAGAAGAACCCGGGCTCGAAGTGGGACGAACCGGAGCTGACCAGGATCTCCCTGGAGGAACTCGGCCTCGACCCCGACGGCGCGCTCTCCCCCGGCGACGCCGGATACGAAACCGATCCCGATTCCCTGGTAGGTGCCGCGGGCGTACTGGACGGGGCGACGTCGACGTTGAGCACCGCGGCCGGCGCGATGTCGCGGCTGCAACTGGTGCCGCACCTGCTCGGCGACGTGCCCGCGGCCACCACGTTCAGCGAGACGCTGACCAAGCACGTCACCGCGGCCGGCGACCGGCTGACGGCGGGGGTGGAAACGGTCGGCGGTATCGCGGACAGCCTGGTCACCGGGGCGGACACGTACCGGCGCATCGAGGACGGGGTCAAAGAAGGGCTGGACAAGCTCGGCGGTCTGTTCCGGTAGCTCGCTCACTCTCCGCCGTCGCCGAGGAGAATCTCCAGCAGGTCGTGTCGGAGCGGCGTCGAAGGTTCCTCTGTCGCGGCGAGTGCACGGTGACGGATAAGGGCCAGCGTCCCTGCGGCCTGTTCACGCAAGGCCTGGGTTCGGGTGATCTGTTCCTGCGCCGCGGTGAGTTGACCGCGGGTGGCGGTCAGTTCTGCCTGAACGTCAGCAAGTCTTGCTCGGGACGCGGTTTCGCGGGCGGTCCGCTCGGCGAGGGCCTCCTGATGGCGGGTATCCAGTGCTCGCAACTGTTCCCGCACGGCGTCGAGCTCCGCGGTGAGTTCGGTTTTCTGTGTGTCCAGGAGCCGCTCCCACTTCTTGCGTTGCTCTTCGGACGCGCTGAGGGCGTCGCGTGCGGCGTCCCGTTCCGCGGTCCGTGTCGCCAGTTGCTCATTGAGGTTCGAGAGCGTGGCCGCCAGCTGATCGGCGCGGTTTCGCTGCGTCGTCGCTTCCTCGGCTGCTTCCTGTGCGTGCTCGGTGATCACCGCGGTGGCCGACTCCGCTTTCGCTTGAGCCAACCGGGCCGCGGACCGTGCCTCGACCGCCTCGTCCGCGGTGGCCTTCGCCAGGAGCTCGGCCTGCTGTGCCGTCCGAGCCGCTTCCCTCGCTGCCTCGGCGTCGGCTTCGGCCTCGGCTGCTCGGGCCAGCGCGGCGTCCCGCTGCCGGTCGGCTTCCGCCGCCGCCTCCTGAGCGGCGTCGGCTTGACCGACGGCCGCCGCGATCTCGTCCCGCAGATGAGCGGTGACCGCGTCGAGCGCGTTGCTCAACGTGCGGAGAGGGCCGGTCACCGCGGCGGCGGCCTGGTCGAAGGCCTGACCTGCGTCCGCCAGCGCCGCGGACGGCACGCCGTCGTCGCCCAGCGCCTCCCGTAGGGCCTGCTCGGCCGCGGCCAGTTGCTTGCAGCTCTTTCCGCCGGGCCAGGACCGGTCCGGGCAGAACTCGTACGGCCTGCCTCCGCGCGGCCCGGGCGGCGGCAGCGGTTCCCGGCACTTGCGAAAACCGCATCGCGCCTGCTCCGGCGCGCTTTCCTCGGCTACCTCACCCGCGTTTTCGACCATGACCAAAGCCTACCTTGGTGGTTATACAACCTCTAACTCAGGTAGTGATATTCGTAACTGAAACCTAACTTAGCTACAGAAGATACATTTTGTAGCTAAGTTCTGATCCGGCCGTGAACGGCCCGAAAAACGGGACAAAACGGCCGGTCTGAAAACGCGTTTGCCGTTACCGCCAGTAACACTCTTCGGTGGCCATGTCAGATGACCACCCCGTTTCGTCACGGTGACAACCACTACGGTGATCGGAGTGAAGCTCCTGTCCGGCCTCGATTCCGCCGCCCTCTCCCCCCGCGACACCGTGGGCGAGAGTGAAGTCTGGCCGGGAGTCGCGGATCCGGCCGGCCTGCTTTCCGGCATCACCGACTGGTTGACCGGATACGGCAACCACCAGACCCGCCGCACCTACGCGGAAGGGCTGGGCCTGCCGGTGACCACCGCCGACATCGGCGCCTGGCTCGACGCCCCGGCCCGGGATCAGTGGGCTGACGCGGTGGCCGACTACGCCCAGGCCGTCGTCATCCCGCCCGCGGCCAAGCCCGCCGGCCGGACAGGGCCTCCCCCCGCGGCCCGGGGCCGGTTGCGGGCCTGCCATTGGCTGCGGTGGTGCGCGGCCAACGGAGTGGATCCGACGATGGCGACGTCGGCACAGGTGAAGACGTGGCTGAGAGACCTGGAATCGGCCGGAGCGGCGCCATCGACGCGGGACCGGATGCTGGCGACGGTGAAGACCATGTACGCCTCGTTGGCCGACGCGGGGTTGGTGGCGGCGAATCCGGCGGCACTGGACCGGAGGCGGCTGGGGCTGGCCGCGGCGGCGGCGAGCACGTCGGCGACGGTCACCTTGACGACCCGGCAGGTCAGGGCATTACACCAGGCGGCGGGGACACCGCGGCGGGGCGCGAGTGCCTGCGATGTCGCGCGCTCGGTCGCGATCGTCGCGTTGTTCACGCTGGGACTGCGGGTCAGCGAACTGTGCGGGCTCGACTGCGCCGATCTGCACGTCACGCGGGGGCGGCGGGCGCTTCGCGTACACGGTAAAGGCGGGAAGGTGCGCGTCGTGTATCTGAGCGTGCCCGCCGAGCGCGCGCTGCTGGAGTATCTGGCGCTGCGCGCGGACGGTACGGGGACCGAGGTGGTGACCGGCGCCGGCCGTCGCACCCGGACCTCGGATCTGCCCCTGCTGGTGACCCGTGGCGGACGCCGGTTCTCCCGGCAGGCGATCTGGCATCTCCTGCGCCGGATCGCCGCGTCCGCCGGTCCGGACCTCGTGGGTGTCGCCGAAGTGATGCATCCCCACTCATTGCGGCACTTCTACGTGACCGCCGCGGTCGAGGCCGGGGCCTCGCTGGAACACGTGCAGGCCGACGTGGGGCATGCCAGCATCGACACCACCAGCGGTGTCTACGACCACGCGGCCCGCGACCCGGCGCGCAGCGCGGTCGACCTCGTCGCCGACGCCTGGCACCTCAACGACGCCTGACTTGGTTCGTCAGCCGAGAGACGCGCTCGCGGCGCGCAGTTCGTCGAGCGCCTTGAGCAGGTAGGTGGCGAAGTCGTCCTCGGGAGCGCGATCGCCTTCGGACCATTCCGCGTATCCCCGTTTGAAGGCGAGGACGCCGAGTTCGCTGGCGAGGGCGGCGGTCGGATCGGGCACGCCGCGGGCGACGAGGGCGGTGGTCATGGCGGCCGCGAGACTGACACTCTTCAGGGCGTCTCGTTCCTGTAGTTCGGCGCTCGCGGCGACCGCGGCCTTCAAGCGCGGGGCGATCTCCCTGCTCACCGGGCCCATCGCGGTCGACGCGCGTACGAGACCGGCGGCGACCGCGTCGAGCGGAGTGGCTTCGGCGGGCGCCTCGGCGATCCCTTCGGTCAGTAGCCGGCTCAGCGTTTCCTGCCCGGCGACCAGCAGTTCGCGTTTGTCGGGGAAGTGCCGGAAGAAGGTGCTCTTGGTGACGCCCGCACGCTCGGCGATCTGCACGACCGTCGTGGCGTCGTAGCCCTGCTCGGTGAACAGGTCGACGGCCGCCACGACAAGGCGTTCACGCGCGTCCGGCTCCCAGCGACCCATGGGGCCATCCTAGGCGACGGGACTCTTGTCCCATCACTCTGGTACGGTGATGAGACAAGAGTCCCATCACCCACGGAGAGTCCATGCACGTCTTCGTCACCGGTGGCACCGGCCTGATCGGGTCCGCCGTGGTCGCCGAGCTCCTCGGCAACGGTCACACCGTCCTCGCACTCGCCCGCTCCGAGGCCTCGGCTCAGGCCGTCTCGGCTGCCGGCGCCGAACCGATCCGGGGCGGCCTGGCCGATCTCGACGTCCTGCGGACCGCCGCCGCCCAGGCCGACGGCGTGATCCACCTGGCCTTCGCCAACGACTTCAGCAGCCCCGAAGCCGTGGCGAGCGCGGTCGCCGAGGAAAGCGCCGCGCTCGCGGCCCTCGGCGAGGCGCTCGTCGGCACCGGCCGCCCCTTCGTGACCTGTTCGGGCACACCCGCCACCCCCGGCCGCGCCTCCACCGAGACCGACCCGATCCCCGCCGACGGGCCGGTCGGTGGTCGCGGTCGCGCGGTCACCGGGGTCCTGGAGCTGGCTTCACGCGGAGTCCGGAGTTCGGCCGTCCGCCTGCCGAGGACGGTCCACAACGAGGGCACGGGCGGGTTCGCCGGCGTGCTGACCGGGATCGCGCGCCGGAGCGGGGTGTCCGGTTACCCGGGCGACGGCACCCAGCGCTGGCCTGCCGTGCACGCCCTCGATGCCGCGGTCCTCTTCAGGCTCGCGCTGGAGAAGGCCGAAGCCGGTACCGCTTGGCACGCCGTGGCTGACGAGGGCGATCAGGTGCGCGACATCGCGACGGTCATCGGCAAGCGTCTGGGTCTGCCCGTCGAGTCCGTGCCGGTGGAGACCTACGGTCCCCTCGGTGTCATCTTCGCGGCCGACCAGCCCTCCTCCAGCGCCCACACCCGCCAAGCGCTCGGCTGGACTCCGCGGCATCCGAGCCTGCTCGAGGACCTGGAGAACATCCGACCGTGACGACGTGACCCGGCCTAGACCGCTTCGAGGACGAAGAACAGGAAACTCAGGAAGGCGGTCTTGCCCGCGAGTTCCTCCGGGAAACGTTCCCGAGCGCCTGGCGCCGGGTGCGGCTCGCTGACGACGGCCGTCCGGAAGCCCGCCGCGGTGAAGGCGTCGGTCATCGCGTGCAGCGGCCGATGCCAGTACGTCAGCACGGCTTTCTGGCCGCTGAAAGTGTATTCGTCCGACCACTTGACGGTCTTGAAGTAGTCCGCTTCGGGATGAACCAGCTTGAAGATGATCGGGTGGTTGACGGCCATGATCAGCCTGCCACCGGGTTTCAGCACGCGCCGGATCTCCGCCAGCGGCGCTGTCCAGTCTTCGAGATAGTGCAGGACGAGAGCGGCGATGACGTCGTCGAACGCGCCGTCGGGAAAGGGCAGCGGCTCGCCGATGTCGGCTACCCGCAAGGCCGCGTCTTCACCGAGGCGTTCCCGGGCCAGCTCCAGCATTTTGGCGCTGGAATCGAACCCGGTCACGATGCCGCCCCGATCGCGCAAAGCTTCGAACAGAGGGCCCGCGCCGCACCCGGCGTCGAGAATCTGTCTTCCGCTCACGTCGCCTGCCAGATCGAGGATGGCGGGCCGCGTGTAGTACGCGTTGATCAGGCTGGTTTCGTTCTCGGCCGCGTATGCCTCGGCGAAGGTGTCGTAGTCGTTTTCCACGGAGATGTTCGACATACAGCCAATATGGCAGTTGTCGTGGTGCCCCTGCCAGGATTCGAACCTGGACTGGACGCGTTCTGAGCGCGTTGCCTCTTCCGTTGGGCTACAAGGGCCATCAGTGCGGTTCCGGGGAGTCGAACCCCGACTGTCCTGGTTCTCGACCAGGTGCCTCTGCCAATTGGGCTAGAACCGCGAGGAGGGAATGTCCGGAATTCCTCGCACAATAAAGAAAGCCGCCTGATCGAAGACTCGACCGGCGGCTCCCTGACCTGACGTTCTACGTCACGACGAGGAGCCTGAACCGCCCAGAAGGCTTTGATAGTCCAGTTGTGCGTTCATCGTGACCACCCTTCGCCTTCTCGGTAGGCGCTCATCATCGCGAATGCAGGAAGCGGGCGTCAATCGCATTATCGAATGCCTTCGCCGCGCCACTCCCGGGGCTGCTCAAGATTTCAGAGTGTCCCCGAGGAGGGCGAGCAGCCGCTCCCAATGGCGTCGCGACCCGGCGGCGTCGAAGGCGTCGGTGTCGGACATGGTGTAGCCGTGGACGGTGCCGGGATAGATCTCGCAGCTGTATTCGACTCCGGCATCGTCGAACGCTTGGCTGATCTCGGCGATCGCCTCGGGTGTCATGTCGCCCTCGGCGAGGCCGAGGTGGACTTTCGCGGTGAGGTCCGGGATCCGCCGGTGTGGGCTGTCGGGTTGGTCGGTGACGAGGGCGCCAGGATGGAATCCGGCGACGGCGGCGACCCGGTCGGGGTGGGCCGTCGCTGTGCGCATCGCGAGGACGGCGCCCATGCAGTAGCCGATCGCGGCGACGGGACCGGCGCCGACCTCGGGCTGAGCGGTGAGGAAGTCGAGGTAGGCGCCGGCGTCGCTCAGCGCGCGTTCGGCGGCGTGCGCCTCGATGAGAGGCATGATCTGCCCGAACAGCGCGGGACGGTGTTCGGCGGTGATGTGCTCGGGAAGGTCGAACACCGGCGCCGGGCGGTGCCGGTAGAAGATGTTGGGCACGAGGACGTAGTAGCCGTGATCGGCCAGTTCGCGGGCCATGTCCCACAGGACGGGGCGTGGGCCGAAGGCATCCGGGTACAGGAGGACACCCGGATGCGTTCCGCTCTCCCCTGGGTAGGCGGCGAAGGCGTCGGACTGGCCGTCGGGCGTGGGAATGCTCAGCGTCGTGGAGGGAATGGCGGTGCTCGCTTTCTCGTCGGCGTACCTCGAACGTAGACGATCAAGCGCGGCTCAGGCGCAGCCGATCGGCCAGCCCTGCCGACGTGAACGCGGCCACCAGCTCGTCGCGGCCTTCGGTGAAGTGGTTCCAGCTGTCGATGTGCACCGGGACGACCGTGCGGGCGCCGAGAATCTTCGTCGCCTCGGCCGCCAAGGCGCTGTCGAGGACGAGCAGGGCGCCGTCGAAGACCGGCTTCAGGCGCGGGGCCCCGGCGAAGAGGACGGCGGTGTCGACCGGCCCGAACCGATCCGCGACCTGCCGGACGACGTCGAGCGAGGCGTTGTCGCCGCTGACGTAGACCGTCGGCAGCCCGTCGCCGGTGAGCACGAAACCGATGACGTCGCCACTGACCTTGTCCGCTGAAGGTCCGTGGACCGCGGGTGCGGCGGTCACGGTCACGACTCCCCCGCCCGGCCGGTCCAGTTCGACGGTCTCCCAGTTCTCCAGCCCCTTCGCGGTGCCGCCGAGCCGTCCCGCGCCGCTGGGCGTGGTGAACGTCAAAGGCACGTCCGCCAGCAGCTTCCGGCCGGAGTGGTCGAGGTTGTCCGGGTGCTCGTCGTGGGAGAGCAGGACGGCGTCGATGTGGCCGAGGTCCGCGGGGTTCGCCGACGACGGCGCCGTCTTGATGAGGCCGGGTCTGCCGTTGGGCCTCGGGTAGTGGCCGGGCTCGTCGAAGGTCGGGTCGGTCAGGAACCGCACGCCGCCGTAGTCGATCAGGGCGGTCGGTCCGCCGAAGGCCTGGACGGAGAGCTGGTCGCTGATCTGGTCCATCATCCACCTCACGGATAGGTATTGTTCTTTCCGTGAGCAACCCTATCCAGTTGTCACGGAAGACTGCAACTACTTCCGTGAGACTTTCTCATGGATGAACTCAGCGCCTACCATGAGAATGTGGACGACACCGCTGCCCTTCCTCCTGCCCCGGGCGCCGAGCAGTACGTCGCGCTGGCGCTCGCCAACACCACGATCGCGCTGCCCGGCGGCCAGTCCGTCGATTTGCTCGGCACTCCGGCGGCCGCGACGGACTGGCTCGCCGAACAGGGGCTCGCCCCGGTCGACGCCGGTCTGCAGGAGATGTGCGCGGGCCTGGTCCGCTCGTTGCGCGAGCAGGTGCGGGTGCTGCTCGCGTCGCGCTCCTGTGCGGATCCGGCACCGCAGAGCGCCCTCAACGCCGTCAACGAGGCGCTGAGCAAGGCGCCCACCGCCGAGCTCCTGCGCTGGGACCCGGCCAGGGGGCTGTATCGCACCGCGTCGCACCCGATCACCCAGATCGTCGAGCACGCGTTGGCGACCCTCGCCGCCAACGCCGCGGATCTGCTGACCGGGCCGGACGCGGAGCGGATCGCGGCCTGTGGCTCTCCGCCGTGCACTCGGTTCTTCCTGCGCAACGGACGACGCCAGTGGTGTTCCGTGCGCTGCGGCGACCGGGCCCGCGCTGCCCGCGCGTACGCCAGGCGCTCCCAACCGGCGGGTCAGCGGTAGGACGCGAACCGCTCCAGCAACGGCTTCGGGGAGTCTTCGGCGAAGCAGAGGGCGAGGCTTTCCGCGGATTCCGCCGCCGAGGCCTCACTGCGCGGGAACAGGTCCGTTTCGTAGGCCTTGAGCGCGGCTTCGACGTCGCCCGGATGCGCGGCGAGGGCGAGGCCGAGTTCGGCGCCGTCGAGCATCGCGAGGTTGGCGCCCTCGCCGGCGAACGGCGACATCAGGTGGGCGGCGTCCCCGAGGAGGGTGACGCCGGGAATCCGATCCCAGCGGTGACCGATGGGCAGTGCGTGGATCGGTCGCGGCGTCAGTTCGCTGTCGGCGTCGGTGAGCAGCGCGCGCAGACCGGCGTCCCAGCCGTCGAAGTGGTCCAGCACGGCGGCCTTCGCGGCGGCGGTGTCGCCGAAATCGATGGTGGTGATCCAATCCTCGGCGGTCTTGAGCGCGATGTAGACGTGGAGGCTGCCCGAGGTGTCGAGATGGCCCAGAAACCCTTTGCCCGCACCGAGTGCGAAGAACATGCCGTGGCCGGCGAGCGCGGCACTGGCGGGGTGACGATTCGCGGCGTCGTGCAGGTGCACCTCGACGAAGGAGATGCCCTCGTAGGTCGGCAGGGCACGGGAAACCAGGGGGCGGACCTTGGACCACGCGCCGTCGGCACCGATCAGCAGATCCGTGGTGAACGACGTGCCGTCGGCCAGGGTCACCTCGTGCCCGCCGTCGGCGAGCGGGCGTGCGCCGGTGGCTTTGACACTCCAGCGCACCGTGCCCTCGGGCAGGGAGCCGAGCAGCAGTTCGCGCAGGTCGCCTCGGGCGACTTCGGGACGGCCGCCGTCACCGTCGTCGGTCTCGTCGAGGTGCACGACCGCGTGCCGGTCGAGGATGCGCAGGGCCTCGCCGCCGGGGTGCACCAGGGCCCGGAACTCGTCGTGGAGACCGGCGGCTCGCAGCGCGGCCTGTCCGGATTCCTCGTGGATGTCGAGCATGCCGCCCTGCGTCCGGGCGGACGGCGACGCGTCGAGGTCGAAGACCGTGGCGGCGATGCCGTTGACGTGCAGGACGCGGGCCAGGGTGAGTCCCCCGAGGCCGGCGCCGATGATCGCGATGGGGTGATGTGTGGTCATGTCGGGTTCCTTTCCGGCGGCAGGCCGGTGTGCGTGATTCCGGTGATCAGCACCTGCAAGCCCCACGACATCCGCTGTTCGGGCCGTCCGGTGAGCAGGTCGGCCGCGTGGGCGGCGATCTGGGGATGGGTCGTCTCGTCGGCGTCCCGCACGGCGCGGGCCAGTGCGTCCCAGTCGTCCGGCGAGTCCTGTTCGGCGTGCTCGGCCGCGGTCGATGTCGCGTGCTGCAGGAGGATGTCGATCCCCCAGGCGCGCCGCTCGGCGGGTACGCCGCCCTCGGCGAGCAGGGCGAGCAGGTTCTCGACCAGGCCGAGGTAGTTCTCGCCGCTCGGGCGGGCGACCAGTGCGGACAGGGCGAGACCGGGGTACTCCAGCAGCCTCGTGGTGTAGGCCGTGAGCAGCCGTTCGAGCCGGTCACGCCAGGAGCCTTCGGCCGGCGGCGGGGCGATGGTGCCGAGGAGCTCGTCCAGGATCGCCGCGTGCAGTTCCGCGGTGTTGCGGACGTAGACGTAGAGCGAGGCCGCGCCGGTGTCGAGTTCCTGCGCCAGCCTGCGCATCGTGAGCTTCCGCAGGCCTTCTTCGCGCAGGATCGCGACCGCGGCGGCGACGATGCCGTCGCGGGTCAGCGCGGGTTTGGCCGGTCGCTCCCGGCGGCTCTCAGGTGCCATGCCACCACTGTAACGAACATGTTCGTTACGAACAAGTTCGTTACAGGTCACAGTGACGCACTGCTTCCTCTAACGGGCGTTTGTCCGTCCACAGCGGACTGAAATGACAACGGCAGGGAGAACGACTCTCCCTGCCACTTCTAACGTATAACGCACCTGGGGGCTTGCGGCAAGACCCCGGTCATGCCGCAGAATCCCCCGCCGGACAACACGAGCTCGACAATCGGGGGAACTCTTGATCGACGTGATCATCGCCGGCGGCGGGCCGACCGGCATGATGCTGGGTGCCGAACTGCGGCTGCACGGCGTCCAGGTGGTCGTCCTGGAAAAGGATCTGGAACAGTCCAAGGTCGTCCGTTCGATGGGCCTGCACGCGCGCAGTATCGAGGTGATGGACCAGCGAGGTCTGCTGGAGCGCTTCCTCGAACACGGCAAGAAGTATCCGGTCGGAGGCTCCTTCGCTGGCATCGTCAAACCGGCGCCGGTGCTGGACAGCGCTCACGCCTACATCCTCGGCATTCCCCAGACCGTCACCGATCGCCTGCTGATCGACCACGCCGCCGAGGTCGGCGTCGACATCCGGCGTGGCTGTGAACTGGTCGGCCTGACCCAGGACGAGGACGGCGTGGACGTCGAACTCGCCGACGGAACGACGCTGCGCTCGCGCTACCTGGTGGGCTGCGACGGCGGACGCAGCACGGTGCGCAAACTCCTCGAAATCGACTTCCCCGGCGAGCCCGCCACCGCCGAGACACTGCTGGGCGAGATGGAACTGACCGAGCACTGGGAAACGGTGCTCGCCGTGATGACCGAGGTCCGCAAGACCCAGCTTCGCTTCGGCCTCTCCCCCATCGGCGACGGGGTGTACCGGGTCGGCGTGCCCGCCGAAGGCCTGGCCGAGGACCCGCGGATCCCGCCGACCTTCGACGAGATCAAACGTCAGCTCAAGGCGGTCGCCGGAAGCGACTTCGGCGTGCACTCGCCGCGGTGGCTCTCCCGCTTCGGCGACGCCACGCGGCTGGCCGAGCGCTACCGGGCCGGACGCGCGTTCCTGGCTGGCGACGCGGCGCACATCCACCCACCGGTCGGCGGGCAGGGGCTCAACCTCGGCGTCCAGGACGCCTTCAACCTCGGCTGGAAACTCGCGGGCGCGGTCAACGGGTGGGCACCGGACGACCTGCTGGACACCTACCACACCGAACGGCATCCGGTGGCCGCCGCGGTCTTGGACAACACCCGCGCGCAGATGCAGCTGATGTCGCTCGATCCGGGTTCGCAGGCGGTCCGGCGGCTGCTGGCGGAACTGATGGACTTCGAGGACGTCAGCCGGTATCTGACCGAGAAGATCACCGCGACCGCGATCCGCTACGACTTCGGCGAAGGACACGAACTGCTCGGCCGCCGGATGCGCGACCTGGAGCTCAAGCAGGGCCACCTCTACGGGCTGACCCGCGGTGGCCGCGGCCTGCTGCTCGACCAGACCGGCTCGCTCTCGGTGCGGGACTGGGCGGACCGGGTCGACCACGTCGTCGACGTCAGCGAGGAACTCGAGGTACCGGCGGTGCTCCTGCGGCCGGACGGACACGTGGCGTGGGCGGGCGAGGACCAGGACGAGCTGGTCGAAGCGTTGCGCCGGTGGTTCGGAGAGGGCGAAGTCCTCTAGCGCGCCAGGTCCGGCGGCTATTGGCTGGTGGCGTTCCGAATCCGACGCCACGACAGGAGTTGATGACCATGGCCGGACGGGTCGTGCATTTCGAGATTCCGTTCGAGGACGGCGAGCGCGCACGCGGCTTCTACCGGGAGGTCTTCGGCTGGAAGGCCGACACGATGCCGGGGATGGACTACACGATGGTCGCTTCGGGGCCGACCGCCGACACCGGCATGCCCTCGGAGCCGGGGTACATCAACGGCGGCATGCTGGCGAAGGAGTTCAGCCCCGCGTCGGGTCCGGTGATCGTGCTCGACGTCGACAGCGTCGACGACACGCTCGCGGTCATCGAGAAGCAGGGCGGCTCGACGCTCGTCGGCCGGACCGCGGTCGGCGACATGGGTTTCTCCGCCTACTTCAAGGACCCGGAAGGCAACGTGATGGGGCTCTGGGAGACCGCGTGATCCCGGGGGCCCGTGGCCGGTGCGGTCACGGGCCCTGCGGTCCGCGGTAGGGCAACGTCTGGTTGTAGACGATGTTGGTGTTCGTGCTCCCGAACAGCGCGAGTTCGTTGACGATCTCCTCCAGCCGCCCCATCGACGGGGCCGCGATCTTCAGCGAATAGCAGTCGTCACCGGTGGTGCGGAGGCATTCGAGGATCTCGGTCCGCTCGGTGAGGAGCTTGTGCAACGGCGCGTGCTTGCTGCCCGGGTACTTCAACCGCACCACCGCGAGCACGACGTATCCGGCCTTCTCCAGGTCGACCTCGGCGCGGTAGCCGGTGATCACCCCGGCCGACTCCAGCCGCTTGACGCGTTCCGTCGTCGCCGACGCGCTCAAGCTGACCCGCTTCCCCAATTCGGTGAGCGGGAGGCGTCCGTCCTTCTGGAGCTCCACCAGGATCGCCCAGTCGGTCGCGTCGAGAGTCTCGGCCATTCGGCGAGAATACCGGCAGATCCACGGCGGAAACCGGCAGACGCCGGGAAAGATCCCTTCCCGGGTTTCCGCCTCGTCGATAGCCTTGACCTGTGCGAATAGGTGTCAACGTCCCGAATTTCGGACCGGGGACCGACCCCGGGATCCTCCGCGGCTGGGCCACCACGGTCGAAGGCCTCGGCTACGACCTGCTCATGGTGTCCGATCACGTCGCCATCACCCCCGACGTCGCCGAGCAGTACCCGGCGCCGTTCTACGAACCGTTCACGACGCTGTCGTGGCTCGCCGGCGTGACGGACCGGATCCGGCTGGGCACCACCGTGCTCATCGTCCCGTACCGGCATCCGCTGCTGATCGCCCGGATGGCCGCGAATCTGAACCAGCTCAGCGGCGGACGGCTCGTGCTCGGCGTCGCGTCCGGCTGGGCCCGTCAGGAGTTCGAAGCGCTCGATGTCCCGTTCGAGAAACGGGGACGGCTGACCGACGACCACCTCGACGCCGTCCGGAAGGCCTGGGCCGACGACGCCGACTACCGCGCCGGTGACATCCCGATCTGGGTCGGCGGCAACAGCGACGCCGGGATCCGCCGAGCCGTCCGGGTCGGGGACGCCTGGCATCCGCTCCGCGCCACCCTCCCCTGGCTCACCGAGGCGCTCACCAGGGTCAAGACCATCGCCGACGCGCACGACCGGCCGGTCCCCGCGTTCACGCCGCGGATCCTGCTGAACGTCACCGAACGCCCGGTCACCACGCCCGGCCGCGCCGCCGGGGAAGGCACGATCGAGCAGATCGTCGACGACCTCGACCGGCTTCGCCACCTCGGCGCCGAGACGGTCGTACTCGACCCGTTCTCCGGCGATCCCGACGAGACCCTCCGCCCGGAAGCCGCCTGGCAGGCTCTGGCGACCGTGGCGGCGCACTGGGAACTGGGCCGCTACCGAACCGAACAGGACCGACCATGACCGACGAAGACGAGAAGTTCCTCCGCCGCGCCATCGAGCTGGCCGCGAAGTCCCGCGAGGGCGGCGACCCGCCCTTCGGCTCTTTGCTCGTCGGCCCCGACGGGGCGGTGCTGGCCGAGGACCACAACACGACGGTGTCGCAATCGGACATCAGCCTGCACCCGGAGCTGAAGCTCGCCGTGTGGGCCGCGCGCGAACTCGAACCCGCCGTCGCCGCGGCGACCACGATGTACACCAGCTGCCAGCCGTGCGGGATGTGCCAGGGCGCCATCGAACGGTCCGGCCTGGGACGGGTCGTGTTCGCCCTCTCCGGCGAACAGGTCACCGCGCTCAAGCCGCCGGCGACCGCGCCGCCGGTTCGCCTGCAGGGTCCGGCGTTGTACGACGAGGCCCGCGTCCCCGTCGAGGGCTACTACGCCTAAAGCCGGGTGTTTGGTCGTTAGTACGTGATGGCCCCCTTCCTTGCGCTAGACGCAAGGAAGGGGGCCATCACGTACTGCAGGGGGCGCGGCTCGTGAGTGTTTTGGGGCGTTAGAAC
>Ga0307518_10001213_pt1 | contig 19317 bp, 5 predicted proteins | sample 25_EM_MG_FD_203889 | JGI IMG/M metagenome (GOLD analysis project Ga0307518, IMG submission 203889) | Populus trichocarpa ectomycorrhiza microbial communities from riparian zone in the Pacific Northwest, United States - 25_EM | ecosystem: Host-associated > Plants > Roots > Unclassified | place...
ATGTATGGATCATATCAAGTTAGGCAAGATATATAGGACTAAATCAATACTCAAGCATGTCTCCAATGTCCATCAAATTAAATTCCTTAAATGAAAGCTTCGCTTTTCCTTTCTGTTCCAAACTGCACAGCAACAAGAAAAGTATACAGTATTTGTTTGTGGGATTTCAAGAAGATAAAGCATCCATTTCTAAAAGGGACTGCATATCTGAATGTAATGAAGTTTTTGTTTCATCTGTCAAAATTAATTGGTTATACAATTTATGCATGGATGAATGATGATCCAATCACAAACTTAGAGATAGATGTAGCAATATCATTACTGTTAGTGATGTAATGTATATACGATAAACTAATTATCAAAACAGAAAGTAGAATATTCCAACTTTCCGCTTGTCATGCGAGTTGGTGTATGGCGAGGGAGATGAGGACAAGAACTCTCATATATGTGAAGTATACGAGACATGATGAGGATCTACCTAGCTAAAAGAATAATTTGTGAGAGTGAGTGAATACATCAGAGGATACTGGTGTGCTGATGTGGGGCCAAACTTCTCTGAACATGCTGCACGCGCAGTCGCTAGTATAATCATAAATTAGGATGTCTATGGAAATAGAATAGAAGTATATGAAAATGACTCCTTCCATGTAGACTTGCGTGCTCTGAAAAAGTTCCTGTCGGTGCACGGGTTAAAATCCAATTGCCACCCACCAAATTCTGGGTTTTGTTTTTAATATTAGGGTATAGCGGACGTCTAAATTCATGGAAAAGTCATCTATTTTATTATTGTGAATTATAGCCCTTAATATATTTTTAAAACTTGGGTTCAATGATTTCTAGATATCTACATGTTAAAGAAGAAAAAAATTGGATCCATGTTTAATTATTCCATATTTACAATTCCTTTAAATTAAACTTCTTCAAATTATAAACAATGATCAAATCAAACACATGAAAAAAAAAGACAAATATATATATATATATATATTACAAAAACAACTAACGGCAGGTGGTCATCATCACCAAATCAACCTCATCTTTATCAAAATACATTTCACATTCCTGTACACATGCAAATTCAAAATACAAAATATCAACATGTCTCCTCATTTCTCATCCATATAAATACTCAAATAAAAAAATCATTGAATGAAAAATCACAAAGCCATCTCTGATATATCAACGAAATTACCCTATATTTTCTCCAACTAACCCTAACTTTTATTTCATTTTCTTTACACGCAGAAAATCCTCAAGTCTCTTCATTTCTTGATTCCTAGCAACTTCTTATCATAACCCAACAGATAATATATATATATTATCATATATATACCGCTTTCATGCATTCAATATCCTCACCCATCCCTTCAATATATTACCACCACCGAACCATTGCTAAATAGCAAAATCAAGTACAAACACGATGTCAAATCAGATCATGAGGGGAAGGAAAAGGTGTTGCGGAAGCTTTTGTTTTTTGTCCTTTTTAAGTGCATGCCTACATTTTGCAAAGACAAAGAAAAGGAAACAGCAAGCAGTTTGAAGGGTACATTGGTCAGTTTATGAGAAAGAAGAGAGAATTGGAGTGCGGTTAACCTAAGCGGGAGCGCCATACCAGCTCGATCCCCATTTTCTATGGCATAGAGTTGAAACTTTACTCCGTCCAATCCCATTATAAAGATAAACACATAACCTGTTTCAATTTATCTTTTTTAATTATCTAAGCATTAAAATTATTTTGTATACTTTGAACGTAATGAACATTCAATATCATCTCTCTTTATTGGCTGTTGTTCAAATGATCACAGAACGCATGTAACAGTCAAACCACAGAACTATAAAAGCACAAATGAGAATCGTTGATATGAGCAGAAGCCGCATTGATCATATTGGTAATGAAAGAGCTTGTTGAAAAAAAAAAAGAGTTTCCAAACTCACAAATTAATGTCACAAAGAGTATCCAATATGATTTAACAATTAATGTGTAAGCTGTAGCATTGGGCAAGAAGGGCTTTGAAAGAATATTTTAAGAGTAGTAAACAAAACGAAAGTTCAAGAAGTAGAAGACAATGGCGGACAAAGAAGAGGAGTAGAGGAAGTCAAGACTCATGGTTCAAGAGGATTGCTCTTGTCTGCAGCTTCTAAAGTAAAGGTCACTAAAGCTCTCAATGCGATGGAAGATGATGGGGGGCGGGAATATTTCACTAATATGGGCCGGCACGGAAAGCTGCCTCCAGAGTTATCCAGGAAAAAAAAAAAAAAAAACAGGGAAAGGGAATATTCTAGCGCACTAACTGTTTTTTTATATCAACACCCACTTAACTAATCGTTGAAAAAGATTTAATATTAATTGGCGTGTGAATTATTTTAAGGATGTTTTTATCTTAAAAAAATGAAAACGACAAGTATAGTAACCAAGTTTCCTGGCACGTAAACTACCTTGGTGCAGAGAGGCAAGAAAAATATTGAAGAGAACGTACGGCCACATAAGGAAGCTTTCGACACCCGACTGAGATGAGGAAGAAGATTCAAACTAAAAAAACAAAAATAAATTAACTAATTAAATTAATTTATTGCAGTTTGGGCTGCATGTTTGAACCGTGTGAGGTGCAGCAGCTATGCAAACGAACACAGCAATAGCCCAAAAAACAACAATTGTTGTTGTTGTGGTTTGGGCAACGTGGCCCAAACGGCAACGTTTTGTAACGACAACAGCCTTTTGCAGCACCTATGCCGCTTGGGTCCCGGCCCAATCAGGAATAGTTTTTGGTCTGGCTTAAATGCACCCCATTTGTGTTTTTTCTTCTCTTTCTTCGAGCAGTGTGGTTATGGGTGCTTTTCAAATAACTTTTCATGCCAAAATACATGCCAATGATGTTTTTTCATTTTTTAAAAATTATTTTTGATATCAGCACATCAAAACGATCCAAAATGTATAAACCATATTAAATTTTAGCAAAAAAAAAAAAAAATTTCAAATTTTTTAGGAACGCAGGTTGAACTGCGTTCCCAAACGTTCCTGAAGGTATACTTTTTTAAGTTCTGAAGAGTGAGAACGCCGCCACGTACACAATATAATTTTTTTTTATTATCGGTTTAGGTTTAAGTATTGGAGAATCCTTTATTCCACAATAAATTTAATTTTTTAGAAATATTAAAATCCGAACCTAAAACGCAACTCACACGCCTAGAACTAGTTTCACATACCATAAAAAGCTTGATTTCTATTAGAAGCTTTTTCTGACTTCATCACCTTCCGTTACTTTTCTCTGCACATAACTTTGCGCACCCTAATGCAGTACCAAACTTCTTTATAGAAAATGAAATTAAGTGCTACTTCCATCAATTGTTTCAGGTACACCCGTGTGACCACGTCACGACGTATTTATTGATAGCGTTCTTGTCTCTTAGTGTTCAAAAAACACAAAGCCTACATTTTGAAAAATATATTGAGTCGGAAAAAAACCACCGTTGATATCCCATATCTGTTGGTTGGACGATAATTCCATGACTGATGAACCTGTTTTTCAGATGGAAAAGTTACACTCGAGATATATGGGATCTATATCCAACAAAATTACATTGATTTTGTTATATAGCGCGTGCCGTTCCAAAAATAAAATAAAATAGTAGGGATAGTGTTTTTGCTAATTTTTTTTTTTAATTTTCTATTATCTTGTTAATTGATTTTTTTTATTTTATTTTTCAACATTTACTTTTTAAGAATTGGACATCGTAATTTTATTTATTTATTTATTTATGGATTTATCTCGACCTCATAACTTAGGACGCAGGTTTGACATGCCAGCTCGGGTTGATTCTTATTATTTTTTAATTGTTTTTAATTTTATTTTTTAATATTGAGTTGGGTAGAAAATGAGCTTCAAAATTTTTTTTTTGATTTTTTTTTGTGCATGTCAACTTTGTCTTTTTTTATTTAATTAATTTATTGACGATGTTTTTTATTTCCATAATGAAATTTGTTTATTGGATTCAATGTCTATAATCTGAATTATAATTTTTTTTTATTTTCTTACTATACATGGAATAATAATAATAATAATAATTATTATTATTATTATTTCGGTCCGATACACACGACATAGAGCAAGCCATCCATGTGGTTGTGGTTTTCGTCGTCATCATATGCTTGTTACCAGACATGTGCTAAAAGTGATGTATGTTCTTCCGTTAATCTATGTGTCTTGGACTCACTCACTCTAATGTAGGAGCCCAGCAACACCTCATGTCGGCCTCCGTGTTCTGTGCTCGTCATTCTTTATTATAAAACTAATCATGATTAATCAGAGTTAGTTATCTTGTAATTTACACTACATATTTACAATTGTTTGATGCATATAAAGAAGTGCTCCACAAGCCTCTGGCTGCTTTCATCGTGATGAACATAGCTTTTAGATTTGTTTTGGAATCAATCCACTGATCATTGAATTAATTTATTTATTTTTATCAAAACATTAAAAGAAAAATTCTTTAATATTAAATAGCTTGACTGTGGATGCTTGAGGTTTCTTTTCTTCCCTTTTTTTCCCCCTTTTCTTTTTAATAAAGAGCACTCCGGGTCATTTCCCTTTTACATTTGCAAATCCTTTTTTCGAGAATAATTGATAGCTTGTTCGTGAGCAGGGAGAAGTTATTTTTTAAATTGTTTTTTATTTAAAAATATATTAAGATAATATATTTTTTATTTTTTAAAATTTAGTTTTTATATCTATGTATTAAAATATTTTAAAAATATAAAAATTTATTTTAAAAAGAATTCAAAATCCAAACTCCCAGTGACACAGTAAACAAGGGAGAATAAAAAAAGGAAAAGGGGCATGGAAATGCGTGAAGAAGCGTCGCGTCACTTTGCTTTTGAAATGACGCAGATGGATTCTGATGAACGTAATTATCGTGCCTGCCTTATGAATTTACTAAAATGCCACATGTTTGCAGGGCTCAAATGAATTTACAGTTAATATGCATTAGCCAATAAATCAATTTAAGATAATTATTTAAATACTTGTTCCACAATACTCAGTCTTCTAAAATAAAGCATTACCGCGTATCTTTTTTTTTTATCAGTTTTAAGTATATACTACTTTAGACAGGTGGCGCTACGACACCGATTGAATAAAACAAATTAACATAAAAAAGTTTATGTTATAACTTGATTTACTAGATTAATCTTGAAAATTTTCAATTTTTTTTTATATCTAAATTGAGTTTAAAATTAAATCATGTGAGATTTACTCTGATTTGACCTTGTCGACTATGCAGGTTCAATAAAAAAAATCAAATTAATTTTAGTCAACATTCCGAACTCGCAACCGAGATTATAGACTTTACTCGATCAAATTATTTATTATTTTATTATTTAATAAAAAATACAAAAATTAATTTTTCATCAACCCAAAAACTCTACTCAACCTTCGTGTACTATGCTTGTCATTCTTTATTATGTTTACTTTACCGGCTTTAAAAGTGAATTGTTGAATAATTTTAAAACTTTTAAAGCAAAAATAGAAAAGTAATTAGAGAAAAAATATTTTTTTACTATCTAAAAGAGGTGGTGAGTATGCTTTAATGAAATGAATGAATTTTTAGAATTGCATGATATTATACTTTAAGTAACACTTCCTTATTCATCACAGTCTAATGGGATAGCGTGAAGAAAAATAAAACTTTAATGAATATAATTAATGTAATATTAATTAGTTTTAGTTTATCTGATAGCTTATAAAGTAAAGCTTTGTCTTCTGCTTGTCATATATATTTTTTAATAGAGTTCTTTATAAAAATTTGGATAAAATGCCATATAAATTTTGAAAGAATAAAAAACTTTCTTTATAATATTTTAAAGTGTGTGGATGTTTAGCTAAAGTAAATATTCTAATTACTAAGAAAAGAAAAATAGGTCCTAAAATTATAGATTACACATTTTGTTGGATATTATTTGAATAATACTACTTATAGATTTTTATTTTCAAATCCTAAAATTGTAAATAATACAATTATTGAGTCATGTGATGTGATTTTATTTGGAAATATTTTTCCAATGAAAAATAAATTATCTAAACTTGTTTATGATAGTATTTCTTCTAAAATAGAAATTGTTGATGATACTGCTTGTAATAATTTTAGAAAGAGCAACGAGAGATAAAAGAGCAAAAGATTTTGACTTGTTTATTGAATTTTAAATTAGACATCTATTGAAGCTTATTTTTGAAAAGAAGTGGTAAAAGATAAAATGAATTCTTTATTTTCTATAAAAACATGGTTTTTGACTCATTTTCCACAAGGTTGTAAGACAATACGTTTAAACAAAAATGAGTAAATGTTTTTTACACATATGCACTGGTTTTTAAAATCACTATAATTAGACTATGAGTTAGAAATTCATCAATTGAATATTTAAATAGCCTTTTTAAATGGTGGTTTAGAAGAAGAAATTTATATGGATCAATCGAAAGGTCTTGTTATGCCTGGTCAAGAAAAGAAAGTTTGTGAAGTTGTAAAATCTCTTTATGATTTAAAGCAAGCTCCAAACATGGAAAATTTGATCAAGTCATGTTATTTGATGGTTTTCAAACAAATATTGTTGATAAATGTGTTTATATTAAACAAATTTATAATGATTATGTGATTTTATATTTGTATGTTTATGACATTATGATTTTGGGTATTGATATTCAAGTTATAAATATTACTATATCTTTTTTGTCTAAAATTTTTGATATGAAGAATCTTGGTCCAATTAATGTTATTTTAGGCATTAAATTGTTGAAAAATAGCAATGGTTTTGCTATAACTCAATCACATTACATTGAAAAAATATTAAAAAGGTTTAATTATTTTGTGTCTTTTTATGTAGTCCTTTCAAGCCTTCTACCAAATTAAGAAAAGAATGATGGTAAAAGGGTGTCTTAATATAAATATTCACATATTAATGGATCTTTGTTGTATCTAACCAATCATATTAGACTTGATATAGTATATGCGGTTGGTAGATGAGGTAAATATATTATAATTGGAGTTCTTTATAAAGGAGTTTTAAATATCTAAAAGGAACTTTTTAGTAGGCATTTCATTGTACTGGTTTTCCTACTATAATAGAGGTGATGCTAATAGCATTTGTGGTAAAAACAAAAAAAAAAACCTGCTAATGAGTATGTGTTTACTTTATATCATAGTTTTTAGACCCGGCCCGGTTCAAGGCCCGTGTTCCGGGTTTTGACCGGGTCATTGGGTCGCCCGGGTCAATTATTTTTTTTCAAATCAAAACGACGTTGTTTTAGTAAAAAAAAAACAAAAGGCAACGGGTTGCAATCGGGTTTTTGACCGGGTCAACCGGGTCACACCTGGTTTTTCCTTTTCCCATTTTTTCTTCACCTGGCCCGGTTCTAGCCCCGGGTCGGCCGGGCCCCGGGCGACTCTCCGGTCCGGGCGGGGTTTCAAAACTATGCTTTATATGGTGGTGAAGTTTGTTGGAAATCTATTAAACAAACTATAATTACTTGTTCTACCATGGGAACATAATTGGTTGCATTAAATGCTACTAGTTTAGAGGCCGAGTGGTTTTAAAAAAATTTAATTGATATACCATTTATTTCTAAATCAATACCACCTATATTAATACTTTATGATAGCCAAGCTACTATAGCTAAGGTTAAGAGTAAAAATTTTATCGGAAAAAAATGACATATGATCGTTAGAAATAAATCCATTAGATATTTGATATCACATGGTATTATATCTTTGGATTTTTTCAAGTCTAAAAACAACATTGCGGATCCATTACTAAAGGTTTGGCATGCCAACGATTTATTCAATTGTCACGGGAAATAAGACTGAAGTCTTTAGATTAATCACTAACAGCGAAAAGTTGTCTTCAAATATACAGTGATTTCATGAATGAAGTTTAACAAGTAAAAACAAAATTGTTGGATGATTGAAGAGAGCACAAACATTACATATATATTTTGTAGGGTGATCCTAGGTCCTATTTCTATCAAAATGTGTTTTCTATTGTGATGATTGAGAGTAGTTAATTTCTCTATGAATCCAAAAGCAAAAAAGATGACAGGATGTTGATCATAAAATATCCTTGAAGGATTCACTTAAATGAGTGTGATGGTGAGATCGTTACTGTAAAAGCTTGAGCTACCTTTCAAAGACACCCATGAGACAAGACATGTGTGCATGATTGAAAAAAATAAAACACTAATATAACCTTAAAATCACTTATATGTTATGTATGTAATAAATTTAAACTTGATCTAAAAAAATCTAATTCAAAACATCATTGTTACTATAATGATTCAAGTTGATACTTATTAATACTAAATGTAGGTTCAAACCCTAGAGGTATCTAATATCTATTATACATCATTAAATGCTCACTTTTATCTTATTTATTATAATAACGAATAATTTTAAATCATGCGGGAGAATGTTAGAATCTCGATTTAAAATTATAATTAATAATATTTTTTTAATAGTTAATATATTTTATTGACTTAGCCATTAATTAAGAATTTTGATGTTACTAAATAAAATTTAAATTGCTAATATTAATATAATCAATATTTAATTGTTTTAGTGGGCTAACATTTATTATTAAATTTATTTATTTTATTTAAATATTTTAAATAACTGATATCTTTATCGAGTGTGTGTGTGTATATATTTTGTCATAAATTTTTCTTGAAAAAAACTCTGGAATTTGTTTGCCTAATTCTTTCCATTTAATTTTCTAAAATTAGTTTTGAAAAAAAAGAGGGTAGTACTGTAGTGGGCATCTAGAGTACGGGCAGCACATTGGCACTGGGTAACGTGGGGGGCGTTTAGGTCCAACGAAAATTGGATCCAAAAGCAATCGTTAAAAAGTGAAAATCATTGAACATGCTTGACCCTGACCTTGTGTATAAATAAGAGTCTCCGAGAAGCATCGCAGAAGCAACCTAGAAGGTGCATTTCACAATCTGCCTGTGAATTTTGATGTCCTGATCCCTGGCTAGCTAGCCCCTGCATACAACAACCAACAACATCCATGGATGGTGCAAGCAAGAAAATAAAACTTTTCCATGACGATCTTGATCATGAAGGAAATGAAGAAGAAAAGATAGAGGAATTCTTTGCTCTCATCAAGGGCATTCGCGAGGCCCGTGATCGACTAATGAATGTTTCAGATCCCGCATTGAAGCTTGAGATAGATACCAAGAACAATAAAAGAAAACTTGAGGAAGAGACGAAGCAGTTTACTGCTTGGAAGCCCTCATTTCAACGTGAAGACTTCATGGAAGAGACTGAGATGATAAGAAACCCCCCAGCTGCAGTTGCGTCGGCCTTGGTGGATTCTTCTCAAAGAAAGGAAGTTACTGAGAAAGATGAGCATAAAGAGAGTTTAGACCTCAACCTTTCACTTTAGTGTTGATTTTAGTAACAGTTTGGAAGGTCCTGAGAAACCCAACTCCCTTGTTATTGAAGTGGCTGGTTACATACGTATCAGAGAAGGTGAGAAGAAACACTACTCGTTGCTTTGTGCATAGCAGCACTATCTTATTGTAATTTAACATATTGATTGTATAATACATCTCGCCAGGAGTGACTGTTTTTTAATTCCAGCGAACAAGATGGATTGTAAAAATGAAGTGGGATCTTCTTCTTTTCCCTTCTAATTAATGTTTGATAATATTCCTTAAATTTAAATCATCAAAGTTAAAATGAATCAAATGATGTTGGTTTATGTTAAAATTAAAACAACTTAGTAATTATTTTCTTTTCTCATCTAATTTAATTTACTAGTTAGTAAGTTATATTTTCTTTAAACATGAGAGAATATAAATTTTAAATAACTATAGAACTAAGAAATTGAGGAAAACAAATGCTCTTGTCATAATAATAGTTGTATTATCAGGGGAAAAAAATTAATGTAGCTAGCTAGATCTAATTGATTCCTCATTGAATTTACTGTGTCTCTTCGTTTTCAGTTTAAAGGGGACTTCAAAAAAAGAATCAAGTTTCATGAATAAACTCGACTACTAAGCTTGTAAATATATTTATTTATTAATATAAAGTCTTTGTTTAATTTGCTGGAGTTTTCTACAATGTATAATTTGCTCGCTTGAACACTTGGGTTGTTCATCTTCTTTCCATAAGCTGTGCCTGGATTTTTTTCAAATAAAAAAGGGCCGTCTCGGAGATAAAAAGAGAAACATGCTGTGAGCAATTTCTTCTATAATTGATTGCTTGTGACCCAGGAGTGAATCACAAGCTTGCTCTTGTTAGTTATCACGAGATTGGTGATACTTGCTAAGCCAGAGACCGGGTTAAAAAAAATATTAAGGCAAATTTAATGTTTTTAAAGAAGCGAGAATAATATAAGATCCAATTATTGACTTGAATAGGATCAATAAATCTAGTCAATTTAATAATATAATTTAAAAAAATATCATAAATACCACAAAAAAAGCAATAATTAATCATAAAAAATAATTTGTCAGTATCATACTCGAAAGGAAAAAAAAAAAAAGCTTGCTGGAGAACTATTATCTTTCCATTGTGGACACTGCTCAACCACCTAAAATAGCTTATCATGATATTTTAAATACCATTGCGAAAAACTCCATGATTACACCAAAAAAGATCATATGCATTGTTAGAGCAGTTACTCAAAAAAGCAAACTAAAAAAAATATATCATGAGATCATGCTATATCAAATCAATTAATTTAATTTAGTTGAAAAAAATTCTATAAAAAGCTAAATTTGATAGAGAACGACAAATAAAAAAACTCAAGATAACACAAATAATTATCAAAATTAGTGAAGAATCTTATAGAAAGAAAATAAAAAATAACAAAGTCGAATCTCCAATTAAATAAATATTGAGAGATGAAACTGGAAAAAAAAAAGACTAAAAAAAAGACAAACAAACCCGGATACATTTTCGAAACCCGGATTAATCATTCAAACTCGCAACTCTTGAAATCTTAGACTTGAAATCAATCAAAGAGCTCAATTTCTAACAAATTCAATGTTAGAGCATAAAATCAGGAAAAAAATTTAAATTAAAAAAAAACTCGAATGCAAGAAAAAATAGCAATTAAACTAATAAGGATCAAATTGGTAGAAAAAAAAAATCAAGAAGGATAAAATTGCAAAAAAAAACCTTTCAAAAGTCCTCTCAAATAAAACAAATATCATTTAAAAAAATAGGGATCAAATTTGAAATAAAAAGATTGTAAGGAGATGAAACTGATAAAAAATCCAATTTCATAAATCATTTTTAAAAAATAGTAATAAAAAAAATATGGATAAAATAGGAAGGAATAACAAATTAAAGGGATGGTCTAAAGTTTTTTAGGGCCAGTGCAAAAATTAAGGAGGAGAGAAAGGAAACAAAAAAAAAAGGATCGCACGTGCCAAAATAGAGGTCCGTTTGGAACACGCATTGCATATATGTGTGTGTGTATGCGCGCGCGCGCTTAAAAATCCATAATTAAAAAGGTCAAAGACAATATAATAACCCAATATACCTAGGCTTAGCTGAATAAAGCCTAGATAACATGGGTCTGACTTGATTTCAGACCCAACACCATTGTATTCAAGTATATGTGGGTTTGACAGTACATGTGGATTCGGCGAGGTGTTAGACTCAACATCATTGGGTTTAGATACACGCAGAACCCAAATGCATGTAGGTCTAGCAAGATGCTAGACCCAACACCTTTAGGTTCGGTTACGCGTTGAGCCCAAGTATACGTGGGTTCGTCGAGATGTCATACTCAACATCTTTTAGTTTAGCTATGCGCTGAGCTCAAGTACGTGTGGGTGTGCCCAACTAGTAGACTCATCACCTTTATGTTCAATTACACGTTGAGCTCAAATACATGTGGGTGAGGCCATTTACCAGATCCATCACCCTTGGATTCAGCTACGCGTCAAGTTCAAGTGCATGTGAGCCTAGTGAGATGCCAGACCTAACACCTTTGAGTTTAACTACATGTTGAGCCTAAATGCATGTGGGCTTAGTGAGATGCTTAACCCAACACCCTCGGGTTTAGCTATGTGTTGAGCCCAAGTACATGTGAGTTTGGTGCGATGCCAACCTAATATCTCTGGGTTCAGCTACGCGCTGAGCCCAAGTACATCTGGGTTTGACAAGCTGCTAGACCAATGACATTGAATTTTGAATCATTTCAAGTCCAAATACATATGAAGTTAATAATATTTCTAGGCTCCATATTGGGTCATGAAGATTTGTTATTTTATTCTTATGTCTTTTAACATAAAATGTTACAAGTTATGAATGATCTTCTCTTTATGGATCACGAGTTTGGCGAGTTAACTTAAGTTGAATTTTTTTTGTTCATTTCTTAATTGATTTTTTTTTCAATTTTATCCTTCAACGTTAAGTTAATTGAGAATTGAACTTCATAATTTTATTTTGATTTTTTTATGAGGTTATCCAGTCTCATGACTCGGTTCAGGGGTTTGGTGGGTTAAACCCTGAGTAGTTTTTTGTGTCTATTTTTAAATTATTTTTTTAATTTCATCATTTAATATTGGATTGAGTGGGGATTGAATTTTATAATTTGTTTAATTTAATTTTTATAAGGGCATCACAGTCTCATAATTTAGATCATGGATTTTGTAGGTTAACTAGAGTTGACTCGAGTATATCTAATATGTTTCTCTTCCAATATTAAAAAAAATTATTATTTTAAATTTTTTTAGTCAAATTAAATTTTTAATGATCATCCAAATTGTATTTAGATTTATCAAGTTAATCAAGTTGCATCGAATCAACTCACACGCGACTTGATTTTTTTTTTTTCACTATAAAACTTGCTAGCAATGCTTGAATTTTTTATGTTAAAAAAATAATATGACTCGCAATGTATTGCAAGGGAATGATTTAGTATATCACTGATGTATGGGTATGCATTTTGAAATTTATTATTTATTTATTTTATTTTATGAATTGTACCCTATGATGTTGTGATTCATGATTGAAGATGTGATTTCAATAAATGTTTTTTCTTTAAGAAAAGAGAGTCAAATTAGTTAGTCAATTTGTGAACAAAATCTTCCACCCGAACCTGACCCATCATCCATACCGACATTATATATTTTTAATAGTCTTTGCTTTAAGGGACTTGATTTCTGGAGTCACCATGAGGACTTTTTTTCTGTTACCTTTTCTTTTAAAAAAAGAACTTTAAAAATTTAAATATTGATCTACAATTAAGATGATTAAAAACGTGTCTGACGTAATTTATGAAAAAATAGCTTAATTTTAACTATTGAGTTATAATTCAAAAATTATTTTTCAAGGATAAAAATGAGTTAAGTTAAAATTGTGTTCCATAAAAAATAAAAAAAAACTCAAACGATAAAAGGAGATAATATGAGTTAAAAATAATAAATTTTAAAAAATTAACTTTTATTTAAAGTAAAAACTTAACTCAATTATATATATACAATTAACAGTTAAATCCGATTTATAATTTTTCTTTGAACAAAAAATTAATAAAAATGAATTCTAAGAGTAAAAACATATTTATGATTTTTCTTTGAGCCAAAAATTTCAAAAAAAAAAAAAACAATAACTTGTATTAATTTGTAAAATTCATACCAAATGCAACCAGCTCCTAAAAATGCAAAGCATCAGTTCGTCGAAAACGATTCTCAGGACAGGCTCAAAAGTTGTTTTTTTTTTTTTGCTTTCAATAATTTCCTCTCTTTCCTCTTTTTTCTTTTGTTTTTACCTCGGATAGTGGCTACTGAAGTATAATCTCCTCTTTCATCCAGCTTCAGGAAGAACGCAGCGCTGCATCAAATTGTAAAATTTGAGTTCACTTGCAAGTTGCAAGGGAAAAGAACAAAAAGAGCAAGGATGGTCCCAGCTGTGCTTGAGCACAACAGTATTTTATGTTCTCGTTGGGTGAGTAATGGCTTGAGCTTCAGATGAGTTAAATTTAGGCCGTGGTTGGTTTTGAGGTAGAAATATATTAGAGAATAATATAAATTATATTTTACGATCTCATATAACATGTTAAATTTTTTAATTGAATTGGATTTTTTAATATAATATCAGAATCTTAATAACTAAGCGGTCATCGGTTTGAATTTTAATATCCTCATTTATTTTATAAAAATTAATTATAAAGTAATATAAGCTTATGCAAATTTCAAGTTTAAAGGATTCTTATTTGAGAGAGTGTTAGAGAATAATATAAATTATATATTGAAATCTCACATACTCATTTAAGTTTTTAGATTGAATTAATTTTAAAAAAAACAAAAACAAAAAAAACTGAATTCCTATACTAGGGTTTGGAATCCTAGCCCAGGAGAAGAGAGAAGAGAAGGGAGTCGGGGATATCGGAGAACTTTTACTAGTGAAAACTGACAGGTGGTCCATGTAATTTTTGAAGGAAAGACATGCATAATTGCAATTAAGGATATTTAATTATCCTTCATTTTGAACAAGTGGACGTTAGCATTATGAATATTTTAGGTACTTGAGGTTCTCGGTGGAGATTTTAAGATGTGCCAAGTAGCTGGGGGTAACGATTAATTGCAGCCTCCGCGGCCGCCTTGTGCTGATTTCCAACCTCACGTCTTTGGCATCTAAGATTTCTCCTCTCACCAACGACTAACAAAATCTAATATAATTATTTTATGTTGGATAATTAATTAATTTTTTAGTTTAAGAAATTTTATCTACTTTTTTTAGTTAAAGTGTTTGATAACTTAATATAAAAAATCCAGATGGTTGGAAGCTGGTAACAGGTTGTGTCTAATAAATCAAGATGACGGATTCCTGCAAAAAAAGGTTTTTTTTTTTTTTATGGACGTGAGATTCTCCAATACTTAAGTTAATAATTTTGAAAAGAAAGAAAATACAATGATATTGTAGAAAGATAAACTCTGAAAATATGTATGCTGAAAGTGTTAAGAATAAAAAAATTATCAACCTTGAGTTTGAAAGATTCATTATGTGTTTATAACCCATAAGTCTTGTTTTTTTGTGGAGAGGAGGGGTTGAAAAATAATTTCATCCTTATGATATTTTGAGTTATATTATACTCAAAATAATACATATTGGATCAATATAAAATATTAAAAGATTCAAATGGAGAGTTGGGTTCAAGCAAGTTGCTCGAGCCCATCAGAGATAAAAAAAAAAATAGACTCAGACACGCTTCTTAGGACGAGTTTATAGAGTCGGGCTCCTCCCATAGGACGAGACCATTGAGTAGAGCTCCTCTCCTAAGTGGAGCCTATGAAGTTAAGCTCATTCTCTAGAGCAGGTCCATAGAGTCGGGCTCCTTCCTTAGAGAGAGACCATAGACTCGAGCTTTTCCTCTAGAGTGAGACTATGGAGTTGGGCTACCCCCTTAGAAGGAAGATCATGAAGCCGATGTGTCTAGGTGCGTTGAATGCGGCTATTTATAGAGATTTTTAGATCCATTAAATTTAAATTTATTAGGGGTTAATCATGATTTCTTCCATCTTATTCTTTCCTTAAAATTTGATGGCCACCAACTTAAAGGAAATAATAATAATAATAATAATAAACCTCAATTGTACATCTTTGTTTTCCAAAATATTTTTTTAAGGAATAAATTCAAGTTTAGAGCTTGAAACCTGAGTGTTTTTTTTTTTAATATCATAATAAGAATTTGTTTTTTTTAATGAAATACAACAATTTAAAATTTATTTTAAAAAATAGCACATTTTGAAAGAGAAATTGTATGGTGCTCAATAAGTAATTAATGACATTCTAGTAGTTACTTAATGGACTCATTTTAAAGAAAAAAAATAGATATAATTAGGAGAGAAAAATTTTAGGTGAAGATATTCTTATTATTTTTTGTTAATAACGAGTTTTATATTTTTTTGTGTGCATTTATCTTTTTCTTTAAAATGAGTCCAGAGAGTATCTAAATATTATTAGTTACTCTTTGAGCACCTTAAATATTTTCCATTTTGAAGAGTAACAAGCATGTACCATTTACTATTCTAAAGTTAAATGTATCATTTAAAATCACATATATCGTATATAATTTTTTCTTAAAATATATGATAGGGACAAATTTTTAAAAACCTATATTAAATTTTAAATTTTAAAAATAAAAAAATATTATCAAATAAAAATAATATTTATTTATCTTTAAAAGATAATACTATAAAAATAAATAATTATTAGTCTCGATAAAAAATTGTGATAAATATAATATTTATTTAAATTCAAATGTTATTTTAAATTTTAAATTTAAAAAACAAATAACTAATGATCGATTGATTGTCCATTAACATTATCATCCCATTAAAAAGTCGAAATTAGTGGTCTTGACATTTTGGGTGTTCCCCGGGAAGAAAGTCTAAAGGGGATGCGTTCCGAGTGTTCAAAATCAACGATAAGACTCGTCAGCAGGCAGCGTAAAGCAAGCAAGAAATGCAAGCCGCACCTTAATAATGCATGATGTCAGGCATCTTACCTCAGCAAAATTAACCCGGCAGCCGGTCTAGTTTCGCGATCTCTCTTTCACGCGCCTGGATTGCTTCTCTGACGTACCCTCTGCATCATCAGTACCTATTCGCCACCTTAATTACCTCTGTGTCCTTAAGAGTCTTTGATTCGACCCAACTTGTCCACCTTAATTACTTTCGTGGAGTGGTTTTTCACGTTCATCTGAAGTTTTCTATAAGCACAGTGGCACCGTTTGGTTCCTTAATTTTTTTTTTTTTGATAAAAATTAATATTTTTTATATATTTTGAATCGTTTTAATGCACTGATCTTAAAAATAATTTTTTTAAAATAAAAAAAATATCATTTTGATGTATTTTAGTATGAAAAATACTTTAAAAAATAATTACAACCACACTTCCAAATATACCAGCTTACTTATTCCTTGTAAGAAGAAGAACAAATTACTAGATACCGTGTAATTGAGTTTTTCCTTTTAACTTCCCTCAAATTTAATTTATTTTCTAAAATTACATGAAGGGTAAAATTTGTTTCTTCAAATGCCTTCCCCGCGTTCCATCCAGTTAATTAGGCAACTAATCAGATTTTCCTCTCAAATTAATTTGTTTAACCAATTAAGGAATAGTTAAGGAGACCAAATTAGGAGAATAAACTATGTTAAGAATACGAGTTTTTCAGAATTGCTGGGCCAGGCCAGCTTTGCAATAGTCGGACCTTGGTTCATTCTTCCATCTGGGCTTATTACAAGTTACAAGTGATCCTCCATTATTTTAGACCTCTGTACCGAGGTTTAGGACTTTGGTATCTTTATTGTTGAATTTAATCTCTGTTGTTCTTAGAACAGGAATTAATTAGGTTTGGTTTTTAAAATTTCTTGCCCTTTTTTTGAACTTGAAATTGCCTATTGCCAAAAGCTGTAAAGGTTTCCAGATAATATGTTGACTTTACACTTACCCGAGGTTTTATTAATGGGCTTTTTCTACCTTAACAACAGTATTAAATGCCTTATATATCTCAGTATGTGATTCTATAATATATATGAAGTTTCTTTAAAAAAAAAAAAGGAAAAACAAATTTCTATTTCGTTTTCAGCAGTTTATTCAGTATTCTCTTTAACAGAAATAGAAAGAAAGAGGGTTTATCCAATTTGTTTTCTGTTTTATTTTATAGGCCCATTGTTTTGGGGTTTAGGTCCGTTGGCCCAAGAATATACAGTTTGATAACGTCTAACGTCAAAGATGAAGAAGAAAAAAAAGGAAAAGGAAAAGGAAGAGTGGAAAAAGAAAATAAAATGAAAGTAGTGAAAAGCGGAGAGACAAGACGAATCTTAGCTTAATCATCCATGGGGCCAGGCATAATTTAATCCCAGCTTTTTTTTCTTTGTGAAACGTGATATTATACTCTCTAGTTGCCGTGTTTGACGGTGAGACATCACTGTTTTGTACTGTATTTTAATAAATATTTTAAAAAAAATTTAAATATTTTAATTTTTTATTTTGCTTTAAATTAATATATTTTTGATGTTTTCAAATTATTTTGATGTACTAATGTCAAAAATAATTTTTAAAAAATAAAAAATATTATTTTAATTTGTTTTGGAATGAAAAGTACTTTAAAAATCAATCGCTACCACACTCCCAAATTGAAATTTTATTTTTAAAAAATTTAATATTTTTTGTTTAAAATTAATTTTTTATATTTTTAAATTGTTTTGATATGCTGATATAAAAAATAATTATTTTTAAAAAAAATATTTTAATATATTTTTAAATAAAAACACTCTAAAAAATACTCATTACCAAATTTTAATATTTTAAGGTAAGATCATCCGACCCAAGAGGAATCACATAAAGACCATACCTTTCCATGGAGAGTTACAGATCTCATCGCCTCAACAATCTTCCCAAGTACATTGTCCCTGTTATTCCAATTACCCAAGTGCCACATCATTGTTATTTTAACGTGTCAATAGGTAACTGGTGAGAGGCCTTTCAAACGATGTCGGTGATATTACTAATCATTTGCACAAGATCCGTGCTAACTGTTTGGAGTAGTTGCTGTCTTGCTGAGAGTGGAATAGTATTGTATTTACCGGATAATCTTGGACGATGTTACAAACTTTAAATAAATTTACTTGGACCTGGGCTTTCTTAGCATATAATCTTTGTCAGTGTTAACTGCAAAAAAAAACTCTGATGGCTAAGTCATTATGGTGTTTTAAGGGTATTATTTTCTTGTAAAGAAAAAAGATGATTACATGTAGTAAGTAAGAAGGGAGGATTATTCTAGAACCCAAGATCTCCTCTTGGGTTCGGTTTTACTAGGTCAAACCGAAACCAAATTGAGCCAAAAAAATGATTGGTTCTTTACTCTTGGGTTGATTTGATTAGATCAAACTGAACCCAACCAAACTTATTTTGGGTTTGGGTTAACATTTTTTTGTGTTTGGTTTAACCTTGGTTAAACCAAAGCTAATCGAGCCTACATTAAATTCGATTCTTTTGAACAATCCTCTCTCTTTTTTTTTGTAGTTTATTATTATTCATATCAATAGTATACACTACATCGACATCTACGCTTTACCTTTAACCTATACAACGTGACTATAACTAATAAAGTTATTATAAGGTGCTACACCTAAGAAGCTACTTCTATATTTTTTAAAAGCTACTCTTTAAGTTATATAAAGAAAAGTAAAGCAAGAAGGAAAAGGATCTAGAATGATCTTTCTCTCTCACTTAGTACTTGTAATCATCTTTTCTCTATACAAGAAAATAACAATCTTAAAACACTATAGTGACTTAACTATTAAA
>Ga0307518_10001214_pt1 | contig 19313 bp, 14 predicted proteins | sample 25_EM_MG_FD_203889 | JGI IMG/M metagenome (GOLD analysis project Ga0307518, IMG submission 203889) | Populus trichocarpa ectomycorrhiza microbial communities from riparian zone in the Pacific Northwest, United States - 25_EM | ecosystem: Host-associated > Plants > Roots > Unclassified | place...
GCAAATGGCATCCGAAAGAGAGCCATGTAAATGAGGTCACGCCATGGCTGCTTCGGAATTCCTTTCGGCTGGGAAAAACCTTGGAATGTACATAGAAAGTGTGGTTCTGAGTGCGCGCGCGTTCGTAGTAATCAATCCTAAAGGATCACTTTCTAGTGACCAGTGCTGGCTTTCATTAGACTATAGGGTCAAGGTGCCTACCGGCCACTCTGCCCTGAATAGAGGGGAAGCTGGACAGCATACTAATAAGTAATAACTCCCTTTTCTACGCAGCCCAGCTGTGCCCCAGTTGCATCACATTCGAGACTACACCTCTCTCTGTACACTTAAATAATAATTTGGGTTATAATCTCGATCAACTAAATAAATTTATTTTATTTAAATTATGTGAAAAATAAAAAAATAACAAAGATAGGAAATATATATATATAAAAGCAATTATGATAACATGAAAAAAAAAACCTTTTATTCAAGAGTAAAAAGACATTATTTTATTTTTATTCCATTAAACATGGAAGGACAGAATATGGTAAGAAAATAATAAAAAACTGGTGTGAGTTAGCACGATAAACATGTAATATGAACATTAAGGAGCAAGCTAGTTCGAATTAACCTGGCAAATCCATGTTCTAAGTCATAAATTTGAGATAATTCGATAAATTTTTTTTTGAAGAAAACTACAATTAGAAAGAAAAAAAACAATGTCAAACGACAATATCAGAAACAAGAAGACAAAAAAGATGTAAACTCATGTTAAGTTTCTAAACTTACGACCTGGGTCATCAGACCAAATGCATTATACATGAAAAAAATTATGAAGCTCAATCCTTGTAAAATAAAACGTTGAAAGATAAAATAAAAAAAATATTACACGAAAAAAAAATCCAAAAATAACAATTAAAAAAACAAGGTTTGAAACTGAAATAAAAAATAAATTAAAGGGCAACAACAAATTTTTAATTTGAGAGTTCAATTGAAAAGAAAAAAAATATTAAAAAAAAATCAAAAGAATGAAGATCAAAATGAAAAAAAAAAAACCATTACACTATAAACTTGAATTGAAATGTAAAATTAAAAACAATAAAACTTTTAACTTAATATCATCCCAAGCTCATAACTTAAAAACAAAATTATTTTAAAAAATATAAGAAAAGAGCTATTAATTAAGAAAAATAAAAAAATAAGGTCAGGCCTGCTAAGCCTGATAAGCCAGGCCAAACGCGTGACCCATCAAGAAAGGGCTCACACGCGGGCCTAAAAGGTCAGGCTCATGAACACAGGCCTTTATTTTTTCTTAACTTAATGTCATTTGCCCTAATTTTTTTTTTTTAAAAAATAGACGACACATAATCTGAAGCTCCCCATATTCTAGCCACTGTGATGGCCGATAAAACGAGGTTCCTGTTAAACCAATCAATGATCTTTAAAACACAAAAAACTACCTCATAATTGAAAATCAACCCGAAACCAAAACTCTTCCTAAGCTCATTTTTTTAGGCACTTTCAAGGTTAAAAAACTAATTTGAACCCCTCTCATCATATGAAACCATTTGACACAAAAATTGACCGTTTAGATGGTTGAAATCGTCACCTACAACAACGTTCTCTTTCTACACCGGAATCCGGCGAGCCCATCTCTCTCCCACAAAAGAAAAAAAAAACTGAAAATGAAGTAAATGAAATATGGTATCGAAATTGAATTTTAAAAAATTAAAAAGACCGGTTATCTAATAGCTAAAAAAGATGGGGGACTAAAACAAACTTTTCAAATAAAATTCAAAGTCACCACTTATTTTACTAACTTTTTTCACTTCAATCCCTTGTCTTTCAATTCAACACTCTTTTCCAAAAAAAATATACAATTGGGTGCTAATTTGGACTCAATTGTGTAAAATAAAAGTTTGAGATTTAAATTGAGAATTTAAAAGAAAATGCACTTTCCAGTCCACAATGCATTTTAAGTGTGTGCACACTATTTAACATTGTGCAACACTTCCCCTCCATTTTAGTATATATTTTTATGTCACGTGAATGAGGTAAAAAAAAAGAATTGCTATCTAATTTTTTGATAACTAAAAATTTTAATTGGTTTTCATAGATTTTTAGATAAATGTTTGATTATGCTAAAATAAATCTAAAACATCTAATCTAAGATAGATGATAATTTGCTTTGTTATTTAATTTTAATAATAAAAATATCTATTATGCACACATGCTAATATTTCATCTAATATATATAACTTATTGGATAATGATTTGAAATTTAGGCTTGATAAGAAAGCCTAATTCTTACTTTTTTTATTTATTTATTACGAGGCAAGATTTGAAATAATAATAATAACAAAAAGCGACTTGGATTTTGATTTATTTCTTTTCATTACATTATTTATATTAACTCACCATAAATTAATGATTTCACCGAGCATGTCCACCACAAATATTCTAACAAATTCAATTAATATAATTGAACATAAAAGGAAAATAATAAATACATTGTGAATTTATTCAAAACAACATCAACATGAACAAAAGCTTGCTTTTCGAAAATTATCAAATCAAATCAAAAAATTATTTGAACAACATATAGATAATAACAAATAGATAATGAGAATTAAAATTGATTTTTATGTATCGTCAGAGTCAGCATGAACAAAAGTAATTATCCAAGCTTGTATATTCTTTAATATTATCATTTCAGTCTTCACTCTTCTTAGTTTTTTATTCCCTCTTTTTTAATTTCACTCCCTAAACTTTTTTTTATTAATACCATAATAAGAATTATATTAAATACCAAAAATTAAATTAAATCAAAAGTAATTTTTTAAAATACATTTAAAAAAATATTGAGGATCAAAGGCGTCTTGTAACAATGCAAATGCGAAGAAATGTTCATTCAATCATGTCATGTGGGCGTGAGTAAAGGAGTACTCACTACTCAGCAACCATGAACATAATATTTAGCCTATCACCAATTTCATTACCCACGTCACAATGTTGAACATTGTTTCGTTTCAATTTTACATTGATGTGAAAAAGATCAAAAAAAAAAAAAAAAAAAAAAGCCAACGAGGCTGGGCGTGTTTTATAACCATGGTTTGCTCACTGCAAAAACCAGTCAGCTGATCACATACACGTGCACAGCAAGCAGAAGAGGTTGACCTCATGCTATAAGCTATATTACACTTCAAGCTGAAAATTACAAAAAATAGCTTTAAGTTACAACTAAATACAACTTCTTTTATAAAAATTAGCATGTTAACAAGAACAAAGCAATGTTTACCCAGAGCAATTTCGTCCATCCCCAAAATGGTATATCCTGAATTCATTGCAGAAGCGTATGACAAAATGCTCAAGATCTTCTTTCCAACTTCCTTTCTCCGGATCTTTTTTCTTCTGCCTCTCGCCGTTTCTGCTGCCTGCCACATGAAAATGGATCACTATGCATCATCAATTTATTAAACTTCGAAGTTGGTAAACAAAGAAAGTTCTTGTCAGTTCGTAAATCTGCGCATTGTCCTTGTACTTCTTTTACGTATATTGTATACAATGAAAACAATATGTGGACCATAGTAAGGTTTTTGAATGGACAAAAAGCATCCTGCTCCCCAAGTCACATAGCTGGATTATTTTGTGGCTGTTTAGTAGTATTTAGAATCCTGTCATGATCGTCCTTATTCTTAAGAGGTCTAAAGAATTCAATTCTTCTTTATTTTCGTTTTCCTGAAATATTTAAATATTACATCTTTCTCAAAGTAACCAAACAGAACATTATAAATTTCTCACCACAAATTTATAGCTCATACCAAACTTTTAATCTTCATACCAAATCCACCAGAAAACTCACTCCCGTGGATGGGCTGGTTGTCCTTCTAATCCAATTACTAGATATGCACAACAACCAAAGCAATCCTAATCACCTCATTACTGTGATCATATCAAAGCACTTAAACAGAAACTCAAGGGCATAGAAGGGGAAAGGTGCTCAAAAAAATAGGAGCATGAATAAATTGTTCAAAGGATCTAATGGAACTTACACAAAACCTGTGTATCCAGAACCAACATTAGCTGCAGATAATAGTGCTGCTTGAGCTGCCGCTGCTGCAGCTAAAGAATCCTGTCCACCAATTAGTAAATTCCTTCCATCACCATCCACCTGAAAGCAAACAAAATAGTCAAAATGGTAGTTCCTCAGCATCAGCGCAGTCATAAGATTGCATATATGAGCAAATGCAGAGATGATAACCTTGTCCCATTTTGACTTCTTGTTCTGTCTAACCTCAAGAGGAGCTGCATCAGCTGCATTTGAAGATGGACGCATCCCACTAGCGGTGACAACTGAAACACCAGAAAAATCAGCTCAGGGAGACCATTATAAAATACAACATTGAGATGCCATGAGGGAAAATTATCTCATAAAGTCAATGCCTACAGTCACAGAAACTTTTTAGGACCTGGAATAGGCATACTGAACTTTGTTGGAGGTACAACCACTCCAGGCTGAGTGCCCCCCATAACAAATTCGACCTTTGTACTTCTCTTCAACTCTTGCTCCTTCCTCTCCCTTTCACGCCTCATGCCAACCTCTGCTTTACAAATATACTAAAGGTCATTTCCAGGAAATTACATTCAATGGAAAGACAACTCTATTTGCAAAAAAATTAGGGCTTCAAATGACTTTGAAAAACAACCAGACACTAGAGAAATCGATTCAGCAATGCAAGCTTTTCAATCCCAAATAAAGGCATACTGCAGGCCCTAATCTGAGTAAATCTTCAGCCAAGCCGGAAAACCAAGTCTATTTGTTTATCAGGGAAAAACACAAACTTAAATATCCAACATTTGTAAGGAAAAATATATAAAATTCCATGAAATGTGAGGTTTTGTTATTTGAGTTGTGGCTGACGTATGAAAAGGTTATAGCTAGCAGGGTACATATTAAAGTGTGACATCATAGACAACGCAAAATATTATATAGGGTGTGATGAACTATAAGAAAGAATCAGAGGCCTGTGACTAGTCCCTTCCTATTACCAATGAATCACATCCCTGGTATCAAATAAGTGCAGACTTTACGTTTTAAGTCATAAGCTCCAGTTAAAACACATGATCTTCATAATTAACCAAATTACAAGTGAACTTAAAGGAACCCCAAACCCATATCAGAAAATCCAAGTCGAAGACAGTAATGGGACTGCGGAAAGAAACAGCAATAACCTAGCTCAAGATAGTAGTCGCTTTGGTCATATCCATGAGGGTCAAATACATCTTTACTGAAGCAAGATCCTATCTCATCAATAACTTGATACCTCACAGCATGCAGTAAGAAGTCAGGGTTCCTATAATCCTTCTTATTGCAGACTTCTGCATTGAAGCTTCTCCCAATTTTCTTCAAAGCAAGAAATTTATCAATTTTTTTCTGCAAATAACACAGTATGAAGAGGGGAAAATATGTTAGAGCATGTACAATGTGCTACATATTGTAATCACAAACCAATCATATTAAGCTACATCATCTGAATACATGAAAGACAGTTCATTTTATGTTCCAAAAAATATCATGCATTCTTAATTTTGGGAAAGAACCGTGATTCAACCAAGGCATTTTCTAACATAACTCACAGCAGCAAAACAACAAAGGAACTAAACGAGGATTGTCTAAGATTACTCATGGTAACCAAACTGTAAAATGCAATCCAAATTACTTAAGCAAAAAAAGATCTGTGGGAATAATTTCAGAAAATGAAGAATAGTTCTGTGAGGTGATACTCTGCAATGTCCTACTGCAATAGTTTCAGATTTTAACGTGAAAAATAGCAATGTCCTTCTAAAGGACCAGATCTTTTAATCAGAATGTACTGAGGATCAATGAGTAATAATAGCATCCCAATCAGAATATTCCCAACTCAACCCTGCTCAAGAAAAAAAATCCCCAGAAAAACAAAAAGCATATATTTTGTAAAAATGGGTGTAATAGTAAACAAGGTTGACAAAAGCACCAGAGATAGCAAAGTTATAAAGCACTTATTGACAGCAGAAATGAAAGAAACTTGCTTGCAACTCCTCTGGGCACTTCTCTTTTGGTGGTGGAGGAAGAAATTTATCAAATGGATTAACACCCTCTGCAGGAACCTCATTAGCACCTTCGGTGTTGACAGCTTCTGATTCATTAGTGGTATCATTTATTTCATCAAGCTGTGATGGTCCTAAATTTTCAAATGATTGTGGAGTAGCTTGAAAACTGGGAGATAGAAAATGAGCAGTTCCTGGAGAAGATTTTTCTTGGATAACACCTGTTACAAACAAATTTAACCAATGATCAGCTTGAGCATTCTAACTAAGAAACAATGAGAACCTTGATTTGTCTCATTTCATTGTAATTGCATGCATATTTCAAAACAGTGGTCAAACAAAAATACAACATGAGAAGGAGCTTTTTGTTGCCCGCAGATGCATTCATTCATCTTACAGTCAGTTTCTGAGAACACTTGTATTCAAAGCAAAATAGCATTAAATCATATGCAACGTAAGAGGAAACCACTAACTTAAAAAATAATTTGTCCCATTATGTCTATATTCAATAATAACTAACCTAACTCCTCTAGAACCATCATAAATATGCTTTTCAATCTGAATGCCACTTGACCGTCACAGATGTTCAACACAAATAATACAAATTCACGTTTACAACAAGCAAAATCATATTTAAAACAAACTTCATAACAACACGCAAACAATGGGGGAACAAACTCTAATGGTTTATTAAGAAAAAAATGGTTAAAATTGATCCATGAATCCATACATAAATAGATAAAAAGATGAGCAACGCCTACCATTGACACTTTGAAGCTTCTCTTCAAACTCCCCTTCCTGCAAAAGTAACAACCCAATTAATCCGAAACAAAAGCAACAGCGTACGAAAATTAACACAGAGAGCAGTACATGGACATACAATTAAAAAAAATAAACAAAGGAATTACCTCGGGTTCAGGGGACATAGCAACTTCATCGTGGCCATAATCAACAATAGCAAGCCTCCCTCTCCTATTACTTCTTTTTGTTTCCAAATTAATAGTCCCTCCTTGCTGCTGCGGCTTCAAAGGCCGTAAAAGTCCTCCTTTGGGAGTTGAATTTCGACAATAGGTAGCTGCTTCTGCTTCGGTAGCCATGGCGTTATCATCGTTCAGAGCATCTTCCTCCATGTCATTGTGTGGTTGTTGGTAATGGAGATCTTCCATTTCTTCATCGTCTTCTTCGTCGTCGTCGTTGTACATTGAGAGTAATGCGATTCCTTCTAATTGTTTCTTTCTGGACGCCATGATTGCAATTCTAGGGTTAGGGTTTCTTCAATTTTGTTAAAAGAGGAAGATATTATTAAAGTTGGGATATTTGCATTTTGTATAAAACATGACTAGCGGCACGCGCTATGCCGCGGGTTGAAGGGAAAAAAACAAATTTGAGTATTATTAACGTGTCTTATAGAAAAATTTAATTATGAATTAAATGATATTTTTAAATAATATTAACATAAAAAATTAATTAACTTAAATTAACTTGGGTTAATTTATGAAATTAATAAAAATAATTTTGAAAAATTAAAAAGATCAATTCATTGAAGGAGAAAATCTATGAAAAAAAATATAATTTAATTAAAAAAATATTAGTGAACTTAAGTCAATCAAGAAAACTCACGATACAAGTCATACGTTATTGGATTTAATAATTTTTTTTTATCTTAAAGATTATTTTAAATTTAATTATACAACAATAAAGTGCATATATGATAGATTTTTTTGTATGAAATATTTTTTTTAAAAAAAAAAACCATGATAAGCGCACAACGCCAAGATAGCAAATATAGATCATTGATAACTAATGATGAAATTGCATTCTTTTAAGTTTGAGTTAAATAAAAAAATAAATTATCGATAACAAATGGTGAAATTGTATTTTTTTTAAATTAAGGGATAAAAACAACATAAAAATAAACAAATAAATAATAGCTTGGATGTTATAGATTAACTCGTTAAACCCACAATGTTAATTATGAACTCGATTGGGTTCAATGATTTTTTTATTAATTTTTTTAACCCAAATATAAAATAACAAAATTTAAAAAAAAACTAAAAGGAGCCCAAGTGTGTGGGCTTTGTGGCCCAATGTTCTTGAGCATTAAAAAAATAATTCAGGCACGTGGACTAGTGTTTTTGTTTTGTTTTGTTTCTTTAAGGGGTTGCTGCCTCAATTTTTCTTTAAAAAGACAATAGATGATATGTCATCTGTTTTCTATAGAATCTTAGACTAGAGATTGCTAGAAAAACAAGGTCTCGAGTTTTTTTTTACTAAAAATTCCAAATTCAATCCATTTTTTACCCAAAAGACATAGAAAACACCTTGATTACAAATACATATCATCCGTATTCTTTATAAATATAAAGGAATATAGTTATAAAAGACCCAAACTACCTTGCCCATTGATCTTTAGAAAATGCATTAACATAAATACAATACTAAGAAGATGTAATACATATGTGTATAAACTATAAGATTGAGTCAAAGTGATTTTTTCTACACTAGCATTTCCATGTAATAGCTCTACCAAAGAAAATTCTATTACTGGAATAGCTTCTAGCATGCTTTTTATAAATTTTATTGTCAAATAACCAATTTGATCCATGGCCATGTACATCTAGGCTTTTTTCATAGACCATGTGCATAAAAATAATTTATTCATGATTTTTTAATGTTTTAATTCTTGTATCTATGTTCATAATAAGTTTTTACTTGAAAAATAATGCTTCTCATTAAAAAAAGACATGTTTTTTTTTTGTAGAAATAAAAAAGAAATGCATGAATAAAAAAAGTAGGTTTTTGATTAAAAATATATTTTTTTTCCTTTTTAGTTCAAATCATTACAATCTTCATGAATATATATATATTTTTATTACTGTTTCTTTTGCTAATAAGAAACCCATTTTGTTGTAAAAAAAGAAAACTTAAATTAATCAGAAAAAAAACAGTTTTAATGAAAAACATATATTTTTTTTATATAATTTTATTCATTATCTTGCCTACAAATATTTATTTTTATTATGGAATTATCTTTACAGCGTAGAAACAACTAGCAACCATGCTAGTACTAGTCTAGACTAAAAGCTAAGCCGATTAGATTAGTACGAAGGTTGCATGCTGCTAAGAAGATTACATTTGGCATTAAGAAATTAAAACAACACAAGAACATTGCTATATATACCAGCTCTGTAACTAATATTTGTGAGATTGTGATTAATCTAAGAGCCAGACGGGCATATAGCTAGGGCAAGCTGACCTGAGGGCCGGGAATGACTGGTGAGGTTCTCCCGCCGACCTCGGAAGAGCTAGTCTTATATCCATCCATCGCATCACTCACCACAATATATATATCACCGTATCCTCTCTTGCTATTCTCAAGATAAAGAAAGATGCAAAGAATTATCGTTGAAGTTTCTCTGTGTCAGTTTTCCCCAGATTTGATTGCGTATCTAGTCTATACGTAACATGAATTTGTAACTCTCGAAATTAATGTTCTGACTAAAATGGAATACTAATCAGTTCGAGAAGAAAGTTTGTCCCGATCGATGTCTGCTGGGAACCAGAAAATAAATTCAGATGCATTGTCTAATTGTTGTATATACAGAAAATAAAAAAACCCATATGGTTAAACTAAGATCAATATCAACTCCACGATTGTAACTTTCTTCCAAGTCCCAAGATCAAGGCAAGGCATTATATTGTTTCTGTACAATAAAAATCTGGTGATGGATGCCCATCGCTGTCTCCTTTCACTTTCTTACAGAATATATAGCTAGCAGATGGTCGACGAGAAGAAATATTTCTCAGAGTGAAGTTGCTTTTGCTTTAGTTTTCCAGCCCTTTGATGATGATTGCTTGTCGCTTAACGTATGTACTTCCAACCGACTTTTTGAAAAGGCCTAACTTTCGAAGATTCAGTGATCTGATCGATGAGTTTGCGCACCAGCTATTTGCATTGGATTACCATTCTTCGTATTCTGAGAATGATCACCTTAGTATCTTTCTCCTATTTATATCAAGGATATTCAACAAGTATTTTTTCTGATACAGTAATTAATTTAAAAATATTTAAAAAACAATTATTATTATACTCTCAAACATTATTGAATTAAATTGATGTTAGTGCGGTAATTAATTCCGTGAATACAGTTACTTTGGCTTTGGAAGCATCCCTGTGGATGCTTATTAGCTAGAAAACATGAGAATTAATGTTAAATTATGCTGAGTTATGTCGATAATTTGAGTCTCAGGAACTCCTCTAAATCGCTGATGGATGTTGATTGAGAGCTTCAATTTCTGCTGATTGAAAGGACTCGAACTACTCCACTCATGCGCACTGAATAATTCATCTAAAATGTCGCTAGCTAGTACAAGAGCACAGCATGATTGATTCTCTGATTGTGATTGGAACAGTCGACGCCGGGATTGGCTTCTGTTGAGTGGACAAGAACTGCCTTCAGAATTGAAATTTCCTTGCTTGCAACGTCTTACCTATACACCATTTTCCCATTAGCACATGGAATCTATGACAGCCACTGTCATGTTCGCCGCCTCCAAAATATTAATTTTTCCCACTATATTTATTGCGTTTAAAATAATATATTTTTATATATAACAAAATCTTACATTTATAGAATATATTCTATAAAGTTTTTAAAAATTTATGCTTTTTTCATGATAAACATAAACAAGAGGAAAAAAAGATTATTTTTTAATTAATTTTTGCTAATATCAAATTGATATTTAAAAAAAATAATGTTTTTTTTACCAATATTCCTGTAAAATTAAAAGTTTTTTCAAAATGTTTTTAAAATTTTAAAAGACACCTCTTTGTACCAATATTTCGGTAAAATTCAAAAGAAAACTCTTCAAATAAATTAATTGAATAAAATTTTAGCTTTTTCCCATCCAAATCTATTGATTTGTTGATTTTAAGAGGTGAAAATCATTATTTTTAAAGTATTAATTGCCCTCCACCTCCATTATAGTTGAAACAATATATATTCAAGATATAACAAAGCCTTAAACTTATAAATAACAACTTTTATAAGTTTCTTGAAAGTTTAAAGGCATCCATTATATTTATAGAATTCAAAAGACAACAAATTATCTGAATAACTTAGCAAAAACAAATTATGTACAATTAATTAAAAAATTATTTATTTTACATAAGGGCAAATATCTTCAAACACACAATATTGGCTTTCCCTTCAAATTCTTCCCTCAACATCCAAAATAAAACAAAACCTCTTATTTTCCTAATAAAGAATAAAATTCTCCCCACCTAATATACAAGATATTTTATAACAGCCATATAATCAAAGATCACACCAAAACGGTCCGGTCCCTGCTTCATATGTGTTAAATATCAAATATGATTCTTCTAGGCTAAAGATCACAAGAAGAACTTGAAGGTCACACGTACGTAACTGAAAATAGACGTGCATGGTCACGGAGCATCCATCTCTCCCTCTTTCCGTTAGTTAGCAAAAACAAAAAGGAAAATCCATATCAAAAGACGCAAAAGAAAAATATAAAACAATTAAAGATCGAATAAAGGGAAGAAAGAAATACAATAAAAAAAAAAAGTCCAGCAAGAATTGAAAAGGAGATTAAAGGCTTCTTATGGTTTAAGAAGGTTTGCTGACTGTAACTCTTTTAAGAATATACAATCACTGAGGTAGATAATGTTTGGAATTGTAATAATTATTATTTTTTAAAGTGTTTTTTTTTATAAATATATTAAAAAGAATATTTTTTTATTTTTTAAAATTTATTTTTGAAATTAACAAACCATCCAAAATTATAAAAAAATAATTGCAAAAATGCTTTTTAAATAAAAAACAAAACACTCTAAGTGGGATTATCTAGCCTCTCTTTAACCTTCCGTTCTTACCCTACCTCCACATCCTTCTGTTCCCTTTTTTTTTTCGCTTTTCTTTTGAGACCTTTTTCTTTTCCTTTAAGTTTTTGTCTATAGATGACAAAAATAAATAAATCACACAAAAAGCTATAAATCTTGAGAGATAGCCAACGGCACACGGTCTCTTGCAAATTAGCTTAAAATCCGAGACCCCGTTTCGCTTCGTAGCACGTGCATATCACTTCGCAATTCAACCAATCAAAACGCGCCATTGCACCATGTTGGCCTCGTAGTTATCCCATGCGCGTGAGGTAATTTTTCAACCAGACCCGGGTGACTCAACTCAACACGGATGTATGTCTTTGAGCAAACCCAAGACTTGCTGCATGGTGGGCCTCTTCTCAGGCAGCTCAGCCGTACAGAGGTACCCAACTCGGAGGCACTCAACCATCTCGCTTGCTGAGTCGCCGCCGAGTCTCAGCCTCGAGTCAATCGCGTCACCACCACGACCCTCTCTCACTAGCCTCCTCACCCACTCCACATTCTCTACACTCCCTTGTTCGCCCGTCATTAACTCTATCAACACAACCCCGAAACAATACACGTCATATTCAAACCCACAATCTTTGTTATCCAAACCGACACTTCTGTTATTTTGGCCGACGTTTCGAAGTCCAAAATCGGCAACCCGGGGTTCGATGGAATCAGAGAGGAGGATGTTGGACGCGACGAGGTGGCCATGAATGGATCCCGCGTGGTGGAGATAGGCAACACCACGAGCCACCCCGACGGCAATTCGGTGGCGCGTGAGCCAGTTAGTTTTTTCTTCAGGAGAAGCAACGTGGGACCCGTGGATGTTTTGATTCTCCCACGTGTCAGCGCTCCAGTCCTCCAAGTTGGTTTTGAGTGTGGGCAGCTCGTGGAGCCAACGGTGGAGATCTCCGTTGAACATGAATTCGTGCAGTACGAGCTTCTCTTTACCTGGTATAAAAAATTATAAACAAAGGAGAGAGAGAAAATAAAAAACATCAAGTTTAATATTAAAACGTAGAGTTAGATGTTTTTTAAAAGTTTTTTATTTTTTAATATTACCATATTAAAAACATAAAAAAACTAAAAAAAAATATTAAATTTATTCTAAAACAAACACGCTTCTAAAAATAAAAGTTACACTATCAATTAGTACTAAACAAAACAAAAACTCAAGCATATTTCCATCAAGATTCTTGGGTGTCCAAGGATATAATAATATATCAAGGATATAATAATATATTTTTTAAAGACAAGAATATTTACAAACTCGGTGCGAAACAGGCACGAAGACTCTCCGGAGTGGGAAGACCGCAGACATGGAGAAGAGAAACAGGTGCAAGTTTTCAAAATATTTGGCACGAATCAGGGAGCTTGCAAAAAATTAATCACGAACTTCTAAATTTGTAATCATAGTTATCTGCTAGATTTTAAAGTGACAGGGCCTACACTATAAACAACTACTTGCCAAATTCTGAAGTCTGAACCCTAGAATTTAATGACAGCCCGTGAGACCATTAAATATTACCTGCGATGCAGTACCCACATAGTGGCAAGAGGTTGGGGTGTTTCAGTTTGGAAAAATCTTCAAAAATAGCTACTGCATCACCATGATCAAGGTCCCTTGCATTCTCCAAAACTTTGATCGCCACGTGGAGGTCTCCTGGTAGGACAGCCCTATAGAGGGGTCCGCACCTGCCCTCTGCTAGGAGAGAGTCCTTGCCAAATTGTGAGGTGGCAGCAATCAAGTCCTTGAAAGTGAAGTTCATCAATGGCTTAGATGACATGATCACTGGCGCTGATGTTGGCTCCTTAATGTCTGCCACCCATGATGAACCTGACTCCGTTTCAAAGCTGAACGGCCCTGATTTGTCCATCTTGAATGTGAATTGGACTGGTTTAGAGATTGCCCATTTGTTTCTTTTTGCAATCTTTCGCCTTCTGCGCATGCAGAAGACGCAAACAGCAATAGAAACCAAGAGGAATGCTGATGTCGATGAGACACTAATGATCAAAGTTTTGGCTTTTGATTTGGGCCTTGCTTTTTTGGCGTGTAAGTAAACTGGTGGGTATTTTTTTATGGTTCCCTCGTGAGGCTGGGATTGTGGCTTCATGGTGGGATTAGTTGGGGTTTTTGAGGTGTTGAAAATCAAACTACCACCATGACTAAAAGCAGATTTTCCAAATTTGTTGTACTTGTCATAGCCAACAAGCCCTGAGAAGTTGTTTAGTGAAACATTCAAGAACTCAAGGCCATCTAATGGAGGGAAATCAGAAGGGAATTTACCATTCATGGTGTTGTTTGAGACATCCAGATACTTCAATGATTGGAGACCTGAAATGACTGTTATGTTGCCTGAAATGCTGCAGCTCGAGATGCTTAGAGACTCTAGCTTGGTCAAGTTAGCGAACCCGGAAGGCAAAGAACCTAAATCATTGTGAGAGATGTCAAGAACCTCTAGATTCCCGAAACCAGAGACTTTAACCAAGTTGGTGAACCTGTTGGTTGAGAGATTGAGCACTTTAAGCATTGATATAGACGAGCCATTAATCCCAAACCCAACGCTCCCTCCAAGCCCATTCTTGGACAGATTGACTTCACGCAGGCTCTTTATAGACCAAAACCAAGCTGGCACCCGACCCTGAAGTGAATTGCTGGAGAGATCAATTATGTGCAGTTGAGACATGTTCTTGAGATACTTCCAAGAAATGCTTCCACTCAAGTTTCTTGAAGGAAGTCTTATTTCTGTTATAGAAGGATGAGAACAGTTTGCAGCAGGACCAGCATGTTGAAACCAGGAAAGGTTGAAGCCAGAGACAGAGCTAAAAGCCTTCGAGACCAGTTCCTGGTCTGTGCTGTTGCATGTAGATTCTACAAACACAAACAGTGAAAAGACAAGCAAAAACCTGCAAAACACATCCATTTTTCTGGCTCCACAGCATCAAGTGTCAACCACTGTCACTTCTATTTTCCATACAAGAGAGGGGGCAAAAGAGAACTAGAGAGAATGAGATGTAAAGAAAGAAGGCTAGGCTGAGGCTCTTCTCTTGATTTTGTTGGTTTTGTTAATGGAGTAAGGGAGAAGGTCGAGTCTTTTTGCTAAAGCATAAACCAGAGAAGAAGAAAAGAATTAGGATTTTGTCCTTCAACTTTGACTGCTGTGTCTCAAATGACTATAAATGAAGTCCGAAAATTCCCCGGTTAGTGATGTGGTGATTGCTGAAGAAATGTTATTTAAAGTGGCATATTTACACATAAACAGTAAATCCTGAGATTTTCGAGGTTCAAACGGCGTTGTTTAATATTTATGTCCAATTATATTTTTAATTTTTTTAATTCTAAATTAATATTTTTATATTTTTAGATGGTTTCTATTTGTATAATATTATTATTTGTTACTGTATCAGTTAGAATATAGGAGGAAATAAAAGTAGACCTGTGGCAGGCTAGGCCATGGTTGACTCTTTTTTCTGCAGCACCTCCCTGATAAATATGGCAAGTATGGTGCCATAGGTTACAGGCACTGATTGATACCTTGATATGCAGCTATATGAGCCTATGATTTGCATCAGATAAATCTCGATCATTGATAATGTGTTGGGTTGCCTTCCAAGGGACCCACTCTAGTATTTTGTACAGGTAGAGGGCAGCCCCACAATTAAGGAATTTTAAAATGAAAAGGAGGGTTAGCGCGTATTCTCCATTCCTATCTATTTGACCCAAATTCAGATAATTTTATTTTTTTATTAAGAAATAAATATGTAAGGTTTTTCCAACTATTATCCATTAGATATTAAAATGTTTATGTATAAATATAATTAAATAAATTAAAAATTATTTGTATTAAATTAAAAAAATAATTTGAGTTCAGATCTATCATCTTCCATAAAGTTAAGAGAATTCAAGTTCAGATCTATTATCTTCAATAAATTAAAAAAAAATAACATTTTGAATAAATTTTCTTCAACAGATGAAACTCATTAACTTTAAAATTGATTTTTTTTAGCCGAAATCGATTCTCAATCAAGATTTTTTCTCTTTACCACCAGAATTTAGCTTCTCTGTCTCCTAAACCAATGACTAAAAAATAATAAATATTAAATTTTTGGATCAAAATGAAATTTTAGAAAACATCTAGGGGCTAAAATTTTTTTATCTGAAAACTAGGAGGACCAAAGTGATTTTTTATCAAGTTTTAAAATGACCACCTATTTTCATTTTTTTTTCACAATGGTCCTTCTTCTTCCAATCTTGTTCTTGATCAACAAATTTGAATCAATTACCCTTTAATCTAGCACAAAAAAATGCAATTGTTTTAAAAAAAAGTTTGATAATCATAATAAAAAGAACAGAAAAATCTTAAACAGTGAATTCAGAATGAAACTTGAGAGAACAAACAATAATTTTTGCTGCAATAAATCTCCAACTCCGCATAGTGTTTTCTTGAATAATAATTAATTAGCTATTTTGAAGTGTGGTTAGGGTTACTTGGGGCTGCGATATTGCAGGTTCCACCTCCATCAAAAGGAGAGAAGCTTAGGGCATGGCATCTTTTGTGAATAATAATTAATGCCCTGGATTATAATGATCAGATGTTTCTGAGCATGTGTTTTCTGTCTTATAATGCTTGTTTCGTAACCTCCTGTTTTTAGCTGATTCTCTCTTCCATGATCACCATGCATGCATGTTATGCAAAGCTTCTTAACTTCATCTTCTTCAAATAAACAATGAAACCATCTACTGCTTGTCTGATCCTTCATGTTCTCTTTAATTTCTATAAAATTCAATTCTATGATTAGACATTCAAGCTATCTTCTTCTATACATGGCCGTGCCACGCCTGTGATATCATGAGGGTGCTGCATTGCCTGCTCGTTTCAGTTCAAGTTTGCAGTGCTGCATGTAATTTTGAGCTGAAGTGAATTGAACTATGCATAATTTCACAGGTGCACTAACTATGAATTAAATATAAATTATGAAGGTAAAAAATATTATGATTCAACTCACTCTAATATTCAATTTTTTTATGATTTATTTTCTATTTTATTATCAGAAACAATTAATATGCTGGGGGTGCGAGGGCAACGCTGAGATATTAAGAAAAATCATTAATACTTTTTGGATATTTAGGATTTCTTTGATTTAAACGGTTTAAGATCTATTATAAATATATACTATAGTATATAACTTTATTTCAGACTCCTGTAGAAATAAATATATTGCCAAAACGTGTATCAATAATTGCGGCATGTTTTTCCACAAAGTTGAATAATTTGAAATCAAAATCTGGAAAAGATATTTTATTATGAACTCATGAAAATTCCTTGAGGAAAAATCAGAGTTCCACTCCTGTTAGTCCTCAAAGTAATGATGGTGGCAAAAAGCTACGGCTCTTTCCACAAAAATGTCCACACCATGCACCTAACATTATTTCCCAGTTCTGATTAACGGAAGAGATATGTAATAAACCCACCTCGAATCTGTGGGATTATAAGAATCAAAATCATGAGGTAATTGATTATTTTATTGATGATCAGGGCTGCCCCACCCCCCCTACAATTCAATTTTTTGTGCACTTTTTTAACGAAGCAAGCCATGTGAACAAACATGGGGCAGGAGACATTCTTTCTTGGATGATTCAGGAACAATTTGACGCGAGTGTCATCTCTATCTTCGACAAGCTTGACTAAACCTCAACTCACTCTCCTTGTTCAACAAGCCCTTGTTCAACAAGGTAACGCTGCTTCCATTACACTTTCATCTCATGCCTAATGACTTTTTTTAAGAGGGCCTGTAGAGGTTTTTGTTTTTAGTATTTTTTTAAAATCAGTACATCAAACAATAAAAAAACACTAAAAAAACTAATTTAAAACTAAAACTATTTAAAATCATGGTTGAACCGTAATTATAATCAGGGTGTGAATCTTCTTAATAGACGCACTAATACCATATGATTCCAACAATTAGAGACAAGTTCCAAAGAAAACTTCCCTCGTGGGATTAGGGTTGGGGGCACCCAGTTATGCATTGGGAAATGGTATTTTACTAACCAAAATGTACAGATTCTCAATTCAGTAAAAGGAAATGTATGCAAATAAAGTATTCCGATGGATTTGGAAAACTTGCTACGCAGTTGTTTGGTGGTGGGCAAGTATTTCACCTGCTCCTTCACGTTACTTGTGTTTCGTTTCCTTCTTCCTTTTTTTGTGAGTAAAATATTTTTGAATTGCTTTGAGGCTCAAGCTAAGTGGATGGCATCACCTAATCCGCATGAATCCAAACCGAAATTCCAAAGGAATGACAACAAAGATTTGAGACTGTAAATAATTTTATTCTCCACCACCTCACCTAAAAGTTTCTTCAAGGTTGCAAGACACGTTATTATTATACACACGATTACGCATTTTGTCATGTAATTAAGTAATTAATTGACAGGAGATCATGCTGTGTCAGTAACTTGTGCCAATACATACAAAATCTTTTGGCGAGTGTTGTTGAAGTTGCAAAAGAATAATGACTGTAAGGAAACATAAGAGAGTAATAAGGGATTGATGTTGACAAGGGAAATCTGATTGCTATTTACTAACAGGTTTTTTTTTTTTTATCTACCGCTTCGATTCATCAGGTAGAAACATCAGATACAAGGGTACTATAAAACCTACTAGGATTGCATGAGAGCCAATCAGGAAAGAAGAAGGCTGTTCTTGATGGCTTTTGCAACCCAATCTGCAGTCTGGTTAGCCCTCCTGATAATAAGGTTGACAGAGACAGAAGGCATGCTTGATAACCGATGTTTTATTTCTGCTATAATAGGAGGAATCTCCCCACCAGGAACCGGCTTGATGGCTGTCACAACTGTAGCTGCATCCGATTCCACTGTTATCACCTGGTAGATAGATTCTATTTATGTTCGATTTAGATTATTGAGTTATACTTGCGCATTTATTGATCTGTAATCTCAATCTAACCAGAAGTGTTGATGAGAACAAAACACAGAATCACATGCAAAAATATGTTTCAGGAATGTGCGTGTAGGGGTAGAGACTCAATGGAAATGGAAGCATCAGAGAAAGCAACTCTCCCACTCTGAGTTCATTAGCATAGCTTCCTTCCGTAGATTTCATAAACTGATCATTAATCTGTTGTTACGTAAACTGATTCTCTAAGGTATCAGATATTACATGATTTCAAGAAGAATGAAACTCAATTTACACACAGGACTTTTCATTAATGCCATTATTAACTTATAAACATGTCACCGCCATCACGAAATGGGGCAAAGCCTCAACATACTTTGAAGGGGATGGGCAGGTGTGGAACCATTTTACACAATACACCCAATGAAGCCCAG
>Ga0307518_10001215_pt1 | contig 19313 bp, 8 predicted proteins | sample 25_EM_MG_FD_203889 | JGI IMG/M metagenome (GOLD analysis project Ga0307518, IMG submission 203889) | Populus trichocarpa ectomycorrhiza microbial communities from riparian zone in the Pacific Northwest, United States - 25_EM | ecosystem: Host-associated > Plants > Roots > Unclassified | place...
GATTTTAAAAATAATATATTAAACTATTTTAAGGTGGAATGGTAGAATTTAGTATAAATAGGCGGCGGGCTAATTATTTTTCACATAAAAAATATTAAAAATAAAATAAAATTCATGAACGTTAAATTTACATGTATAGTTAGATCATGATTTTTCTTCGATAATAATAATATTTTTTAAAAATATAATAATAATAATAATAATAATAACAATAACAATAATAAAAATAATAAAAATAATAATAATGATTTAAATTTGGGTCGCACGCCCTAGCCAAACCTAAGTTTCTAGGATCTAGTTCTCTTAATAATAATTAAAATAATAATATTAAACTTACCTGATTTAAGTTTTTATAGTTTTTAATCCATTCAAGTCAAATTTATGATTTTTCTTCAATAATAATAATATTTTTTTTCAAATTTAATAATAATAAAAATAATAAAAATATTAATAATAACACTAATAATCATAATAATAATAAGAATAACAACAACAACGATAATGACGACGACAACAACAACAACAAAAATTTTTAATTTTACCATTCAAATCAAATCTATGGTTTTTTTTTCAATAATAATAATAATAATACTTTTTCAAATTTATTAATAATTATACTAATAATATTAATAATAATGACAATAATAATATTTAAAATATTAATCATAATATTAAACATGAGTGACCCAAGTTCTTATAATTTTTAATTTTACTCTTCAAATCAAATTTATAATTGTTTTTCAATATTAATAATATTTTTTTTCAAATTTATTCATTATTATATTAGCAATATTCATTATAATAAAAATAATAATATTTATAATACAAATAATAATATTAAACTTGAATGACCCAAGTTTAAGTGAGTATGGTTGCAACGCCAGGCCTAAGAGCCTTGGGTCTGGCTGCAACACTAGACCCAAAAGCCTTGAATCATGCATCAATCATAGGTTTCTATTCAAGATTTTTGGAAACTTGACTTTATTGAAATAATGAAACTTTCATCGATGATTTCATCGTTGATGTTATGGTTTAGGCAGTCTCAATATTTCTAAACTTGAAATTGCATTCATTAATTGAAATTAATTTTTAAAAAATTGTTAACATGTTTTTTATTTTTTAGTAGTGCACGAAAGGAAAACAAATTTACATTGAGTGGCTGGGCTTTTATTGGGCATGGTACTTTCTAGTAAATAGATCCTGCTCTGAAGGGACCCCCACTTAGTGTGACAACTTTTAATTCAATGCGCCTGTGTTGAGAATGGGTGTTTGTGACTTAAATGCTTGTTCCTGGTTGGCTCCCAACAACTTATAGTCGTTAGAATCACTGCTAGAAGAACTAGCAGTGATCATGTTCGTACAACGCGATATTGACTTTTCCTTAGGTATCTACACAAATTAAAGGATTAAGATACTGTAAATCATTTCTATTTTTTTATTAAAAAAAACAACACCACCTCTCCTGTACGGGAAGACTACCCAAATTTTGATTACTTGCAAATACACATGAATTTAAATTTGATTGCCACAAACCAGTTGATTTTATTCAATTTCTTAAAGTGTTGAATTTGAAGAAAATGAAAAATATAAAATATTGTTACAATACATGCATGAACATTCTATTATGCTACACCAAGTTAAGCAATTGCTAGGAATTTTGGTCATTTAAAAAATTTCTAGTGAACATTTTAACTAAAATTTTTAATCTTTACTTTTTAACTAAAATTTTACTTTATAAATAGCAAAGCTTCTTTTCTGTAATTTTTTTAATATATACAATTATTATCATAATAATATTATATTGTATATCCTATAAAAATCAATCTAAATTTATAACTTAAACTTGTAATTGATAAGGACAAGTAACCTAAACTTGACTATAGTTAATTACATGCCTAATAAGCATTGGGGAGGGTAGTTGTATATACAAGCACCATCATATGCAAAAAATCTTGGACAGTTTAATAAACATGAGTGAGTTTTGGTCTCTAAAATTGATGCTTACAGCTCAACTGTAGTTGTGCAATATTTGAGTTTTCTCAACCATTTTTGTCTTTGAAAATTTCAAATATTATTGGAAAAATAAGTTAAAAAAACAACAACCAAGTTTTAAACCATTTTTTCTTGCTCTTAGAAGAGTTTGTTGCTCTAATACATCATCTAAATACAACAAAATTGTTCTCATATAAAAAAATTCCAACAACAAGATTCCAACAATTATTAAGAATACAAAAATAAAAAAACAAATATAATGCAAAAAACACAAAAAAAAGAAAAAAGAAAAAATCTTACCTTAAATTCACTGTGAGCGAAGCTGAGAAGATAAAAAAGAACAAATAACAAAAAAAAAAAGAGAAGAGAGAGACATTAATTTAAAAAAAAAGGGTAAAAATAAGAAGAGAAAAGAAGAAGAGAATGACATATCTGGTACGCGTGGAGAAGAAGTGAAGTGAAGAGAAGGAGTTAAGGAGGAGAGAGATGTTTTCATTTTTTACAGAAGAGAAAGAGAGAAGAAGAAGAAGGTTATGAATTAGGGATTTTGGTCTTCTAATTTGGGGCTTTTTTACATACGATTTTACTAAAGAATAATTAAATATTAATATTTTTAATATTTTAATCGGTGTTTCCATCTATAACATTTAATTAAAATTTTTAATTTAATAAAATTTTTTCAGAAACCGATGCTTTTTCAGTCCATCGGTTATTGCAATGAATAGTAATTAACAATGTAATTGAGAAGTGAACAGTTTCAAAGCTCTCTGGAATATACCAATGGATATAATCCGTCAGTGATGCCATATGTAAAGAACACAATGAACAATGTCATTAAGAAGTAAATAACTCCAAATCTCTCTAGAATATATCAACAGACTTAATCCGTCGGTATATCTGTTGGTATTTTACGGTTTGTCAGTAATTTCATCTGTATAAAATAATTTTTGTGGCCAAATTATATCTGTATTTCTTATCTATCTATCCTGCAAATATTTAAAATCACAACAACACACAACATAATAAAACTGATTTCATCTATCTATTCTGTGTATAATAATAAAATCACAAAAAATAAATGTTTCTTTGTCATGTAATAATAAATTCACGTCACTGTCATTATATTAAAGTTAATTTTGTCTAGAAATATTACATTATAGTTAATTTTATTACACATTCGAGTTGTGCACTTTAATCAGAATTGTCCTTTTTCTTCTTCAATTTCATCTTTATCATCGTCATCTCCATCGCAATCTTCTGCATTGATTTCATCGATATTATCATCTTCATTGACTTCTATATGTACGCAGGTTCTCAAAACATCATTTAACTCCTCAACATCAACAAAAGTTTCTCAGCGATACAAAATTTTGAATTTTCTTTTAAGTCGGGAGACAAAGCATTTCGATATGGATCAACTCACTCATCAAGTTGAAAGACATCATCTCCCACATTTACTTCATCATTAACATCCTGATCCAAACCTTTTAATCACATGGTCAAGCAACCCCCAACGAAGTAGATAATAACCCGAAAAGTCAAAAATCAAGTTTGATAGAACCTTGACTCAGATGTAACCCTATACCTAAGAACCAAAGGTATTGGAAAAAAACTTGAACCTAGAGATAACCTTGTTTCTAAGAACCCTAAGTATGCGAATAATGTCATGAAGCCAATTAATTTTTGATAAGTTAGTGTACGATCTTTGTTCTTGTAAAGAAAAGTTGTTTTCCCCACAAACAAATAAAAGAAAAACTCACATTTATGCTCCAATTTGCTAGTGAAATTTACAGTTAAAAAAACATAATATAGTCTCCTCAAACTAACCCTAATGGATTTTTTTTGGGTTGTAAGCTAATGGACCTAAACTAGTAATCAACTAACATAAGTCCAATAATGAAATAAACCCTTAAACATGTTTAATGGGCCAGAACAAACCCAAAATAAAAATTACTATTCAACATTAAATAAATAAATAAAATAAGATAATAAAAACAAAGTTTTCATGCCAAAATTTCTCCATGTAGCCTGAATCTTCATTTTTTGCACATTCTTAGTAGATTTTCAGTCATGGCTTCAAACACGTCGTTATCTTTTTGGGATGTTTGGTAGTGTGCAAGTTCAACTTTCTTACCAATTCAGTATTAGCTACACTAGTATAACTACCACCATCTATAATTAAGTTACATACCTTATTATAAACATGTCATCTCATGTGGAATATATTATCCCTCTGACCTTTTGAATCATCCACCTTGGCATGTATATTTAGTACTCTCCTCACTACAAGTGCCTCTCCCTCAACTGGATACTCAACACAAACATCATCAGCATCCTTTAATGGTGGCATCTTCTCTTCATCCCTCCCATTAGTCTCAACCTTATTATTAGCTTTCATAATCATAACTCTTTTTTTTTGGACAATATGAAGCAAAATGACCAACAACTAGACAACAAAAGCATTTAATGTCACGGTTACGAGAAGTAGGAGTAACATTGTTACCTTTAACAACGATCGAGGTGTCTTTTTCTCTCTAGGGTATTTGGCCTTGCCTTCCATATTTTTCTATGATGGACTACCCCCTAGTATTAGCCATCCAATTGGGTTTCCAAGGTTTTGAAGGTCATAATGGTGGCTTTTCTGAATGGTACCCTTTCATTTAAATTGTTTCTCCACCTTCACAGCCATATGCACCATCTCTTTTAACTCCATATAATGATGCAACTCCACAATATGAGCTATATCATAATAAAGGTCATTCATAAATCTAGCCATAGTAGCCTCCCTATCCTTCTCAATATTAGATCGAATCATAACAAGTTTCATCTCTTTAAAGTATTTATTAACACTCTTTATACTTTGACTCAAGCTCTACAATCTTTGATACAATTCTCTATAAAAGTGCCTAGGCATAAATATCCTCATCATAAGGGATTTCATCTTATCTCAAGTATCAACTTGCCTCTCATAATTCCTCATGTGCTTTGTCATTAATTGATCCCACCATATAATGACATAGTCAGTAAAAATAATCGCAACAAGCTTGATTTTCTTGGGCTCTAGATAATTGTCACACTAAAAAATCCACTCCATCTTCTTCTCTCATTTTAAACCAACTTCAATTGCATATAAATTTCATTTGTAGCTCCAGATATGTCCTAGACAATACACAAAGGTTTAGTTTGACAAATTTAACAATATATGTCTAGTAATTTTGACCCTTTGCAATAATATGTTCCTGAACTCCATTTGACTTGAAACTTTACCACAATATAGTTCCATGTGTCTGGTATCTCCCTATAAAAGTTTGGCTCGTTTTGATGTATGGTTTGAGAGATATGTTCGATCTCACAAAACTAGTAAGTAGACATTTTAAGAAAAAAATTTAAACCTGACTTGGTTCGTATCACATCCTAAAGAACCTAAACACGACCTCTGTGTTTGGTTTTTACTATGGATAATCAATCAAGTCTCAAACAATTCTTTTTAAAGGAAAGAGTGTATATGTAATAAACTTGCTAGTATTGCTTGACGACATCATCGACATTGTAGAGTCTAACATTTGTATTAATTTCGACCAAACCCTTATGGGGATCTACTATGATTCCTTTATCACTGGTATCATACCAATAACATTTGAATATAAAAACTTTGTTTTGCTTACTATGATATTGCAATTCAATAACATCTTCTAACTTCTCATAATAGTCAACTTCAAACTCATTAGAAGTAGATACCTTAACATATACTCCACTATTATATGTCTTTCTACCCTAACCATACTTTTCAGTATGAAAAACATGTTTATTGATGAAATACCTGCTATATCACTTCACCTTTCTTTCAGGACCTAGACTTAGTAAATTCAAAATAACACTAGCATTCCCACCCAATTGATAAACCTAGTACAATTACAACCATTAACAGTTAACAAGAAATATGTAATGAAATTAAGTATCTTGAAATATAAGAATAATGAAACAGTCCCTATATGTGATATGAACCACGTGAAAAATTATTCATCTTGTAATCAAAAGATTTGGGATTTAGTCAGCTGTGAGTTTTGAGATAGTAAAAATTGATGATATTGTTTACAAAGAATTCAACAATCTATTAATTTATGATATTATAAGAGATATATTGTTTGAAATTAACGACATGTTAATTATTATACTTACTAAATAAAAGGTCTCATCTCATCGTAGTTAAATAGCACATAATTATATGCCTGTTTGAATTCAATTTTTATCAAGCATCTTCCCCTTATAACATTTTTTGGTATAGGTTGTCCAGGATGAGAGAATATTGACAAGTTCTCACTTGAAGACACTTCTCCACCGTCATCATATCTTGGAACGCAGTTTATACTTGTTCTCAAATGAGGCTCGAAATAGTACGCCTTGTTTTTTACTTTTCTCTTAAGGTTTAATAAGTATTTACATGGAATTAAATGAATATTTTGAATTAAAAAAAAGACAATAGAATTTTAATTACGATACATGTGTAATCCCTAACCTTTTGAATGGATACATTCATCTATATTGGATTAAGCCTCCAACTTTTGTCCCAAACAGTAAATGTATGGGTAGATACTTAATTGAGTCGAATAACGAAGGAAGGAATATCATCTCAAGTGTGTAGATTGTCTGGACGATATTTATTTCAATCCTCTTCATGTGTTGTGTTTGCAACTTATTAGAGCATATATCTATAAAGAAGTGAATGATCTCTGCGAGTGCACTACATATACCATTTGGAAATAAATCCTGGTAAGCTAGTAAATGGGTGTTTACATAAACATGTGACAATCATAACTCTTTATTCCATACAATATGTAATCCTCTAAATTCATCAATATAGATTTGTTCGAAGCTTATCCATTAGGAAAATACAGACTCTTAAGTCATTGGTAGACAAGTAATTGTGTATTATAGTCTAAGACGAAGCTGGATTTGGGCTTTGCAACCGGTGAACCATCATAAATCAACTCCATATTTTTACAGTGACAAAACAAATGTATATTTATTCTAGCATTTCCTTGTCTTCCCTTTCATGTCCATAATTATGTTAAAAATGTTTTCAAACACATTATTTTCAATGTGCATGATATCAAGGCTATGAAAAAGGAGATTGGTATTCCAATAAGAAAGCTCCTAGAAAATACTTCGATTTATCCAATTGCAAGTCAAACCAAAACTAGGAAAATTATGCTTACCAAATTAAAAACTAAACATAATGTCATTGTACTGCGACATTATATCATACAATTCTTCACCTAATGGTAGCAGCGGTGCAACATCCCTTTCAACTATACCAATAAAAAAGTCATTTATGTTCCTTATGTACTTGTGTTCTATTAACAAAAACTGTCGGTGACAATAAAAAAAAAAGACATTTTACTATCATTTGTTAACATGGAGGCTTATTATTTTCCATACAGTACATGTTAATTTTTCGTACGTGCTTCAAGTAGAAACCATTCCACATGCAAGAAAATCATTGATAGTCCACATCAAAGCTATCTTCATCTAAAAATTTTGTTTCCTCGATACATCATAAGTCAAAGTCTTGAATGACCATAACTATTTCAACTCATCAATTAATGGTTGAAGACAAACATCTATATTCCGACTCAGACTATTAGGACTGTGTATGACCATAGATAAAACATGTATTCTAGCCTCACACATATCCTCGATGACAAGTTGTAAATTATCAGTATCACCGGCCAACAAGAATAAGAAGTAGTAAATGACCTGAATGGATTGAATTTTTCTGTACACAACTTAAAACGCAAGTTCCTTGATTCCATTGAAAATTGAGGATGCACCCTAGTAAAATATTTTCAAGTTTCATCATCGGAAGGGTGCATCATCACTTCATCTACTGTATCATATGAATGATGTCATGTCATATGCTCATCAATCTTTAAAGACATGAATAACCTTTGCAGTCTAGGTGTGATTGAGATGGATCTACGTTTTCTAGGTACAACAAGAGTCCTTCCACTGTTAGTTCTGAGTTTATACCGAGCAATATGCAGAAGTTTGGATGCATGTCAATTTTTTGGTATCTTAGGTCGAGGGGTTTCATTATGGATTTAACAGTATAATTTTTTTTTCAGCCTATTCTCTTTAGGTAAAATTCTTATCACCCATTTAATAATTTTATCATAAACAATCTCACTCAACCCATAATCTGACTTGATAGTGAATATTTGTGCAGCAACTAATAATTTACTGTGATTTGTACACCCATCCTATAATAGTTTATCAAAATCTTTCAAAAGATCAAAGAACATAGTTGCGTTAGCATTAAGTTCTTCATCCATGACTGGACATTCACCTGCATAACCCTAATTCATTATCATTGCATCCATAACCATATTCCTATAAGGATTACTATTGTCATCTACAACTTCATACACAATGCTAGAATTAGAAGTTGATCCAACTATCCTTTATATTATGGTCTCGTAAGTAACATATGATATTTCTCCACAAATCCTTTATATAGAAGATGCATCGTTACAACATATAGATCATGAAACTTTTTTATTCTTACACCTCTTACATGAATATCAAATACCACCTCCACTAATATTTCTTGAATTAGATAGTGCGTAATTAGAAGATGTTTCTCCACAATGATATTTTATGGTCTCGTAAGTAACACATGATATTTCTCCACGAATCCTTTATATAGAAGATGCATCATTACAACATATAGATCATGAAACTTTTTTATTCTTACACCTCTTACATGAATATCAAATACCACATCCACTAATATTTCTTGAATTAGATAGTGCGTAATTAGAAGATGTTTCTCCACGAATGATATTTTATGGTCTCGTAAGTAACATATGATATTTCTCCACGAATCCTTTATATAGAAGATGCATCATTACAACATATAGATCATGAAACTTTTTTATTCCTACACCTCTTACATGAATATCAAATACCACCTCCACTAATATTTCTTGAATTAGATAGTGCGTAATTAATAAAATCCTCAATCTCATTACAATAATCCATCCTACGTAACCATTCGGGTGAATCTCGATACCTCTATGAACGGTCATCCATTACTTATATCAAACCTATATAGAATATTAATGATAACATGTATTAATTAATTATGTAAACTAACAAAATTAACTAACATTGGTTTAACTCAAACTTATTCAATCTATTTTAATAGTACTCTTAATTCATTATCAATTATCTATATAAATTCATATTTCTATACATTTACCAAAATTTTCAAGTCAACAATAAAATTGACAAAATAGAAAATAGACTCGTTAAGTAAGCCATTATTTATTTCATTACAAAACACCCAAGTCACAAATTCAAAATAAATTTCATCAATTTACAAACAAATATATTTTTTTAAAATCTCAAAACAAACCCTAACATGTACAAATCATACATTCATACAACAAATTTCTATGGTAAAAAGCTATAAAACAAGTAAACACTTAAACAAAATACATATACTACAAAAATATGCAATAAAAATTAACATTTTAAAATTGATTTCAAACAAAAAATGGGTAGTTTTACTTATTTGATGTGGGGGATCCTTAATAAAATTTAAATCAGAACAGGGATGTTGACAGACTGAGTGTTGGGTTGGCTAAATTTATAGGAGGTTGATTTGTGCTAAAATAGAAGGTATGTTGTTTATTGCAGAGCCGAGATGAAGAAGAATAAATGGGGGAGGAGGGTCGCTAGCCAAGTTATAAATTAAATATTATTGACGATATTATGAAAGGATTTCACTGACAGGTTAATTCTGTCAGTCATTCCGTCTATATAAATGACATGTCAGTGTATATTTTAGTTTTTTTTTTAATATCTTTTTTTCCACTATAATTCCCTTGATATATACCAAGGGAATATTTTCTTCACTGTTTAATGATGGATACAACAAGATATTATTCTGTCAGTAAAGTTCACCGTAATTTATTGACGAAAAAATTCTGTTGGTGTTTCCGTTTATATTTGCTAATTTTTTTATAGTGTTTTTTTGTTTTTGATCCTTTCATGAAATTAAATTTTCTTTTCAGTTTCATCATTCAATTCAAAAATATCAGAGTCCTCTTATTTGTTTTCATTTATAACTTGGCTCTCATTCTTTTTATTACTATTATTTATTTATTTTAGGTTCTTTTGTAAGTTTGAATCAGTTTTCAATTTCATCTTTCTATATAGGGTTGGTTAGGAATTGAGTTTCGTGTTTTTTCTAATTTTTTTATAGTGTTTTTTTGTTTTTGATCCTTTCATGAAATTAAATTTTCTTTTCAGTTTCATCATTCAATTCAAAAATATCAGAGTCCTCTTATTTATTTTCATTTATAACTTGGCTCTCATTCTTTTTATTACTATTTTTTATTTATTTTAGGTTCTTTTGTAAGTTTGAATCAGTTTTCAATTTCATCTTTCTATATAGGGTTGGTTAGGAATTGAGTTTCGTGTTTTTTCTAGATTGAATGATCTCAGTATGATCCAAGTTGTAGATTTAAAAACTTAACTTCGGTTAACATCATTCTTTTTATATTAGGGTTTCTTTTTATACCAATTTTTTTTTTAAATTTTCATCCTTTTAAATTTGGTTTTTTTAAATTGAGCTTTATATTTTTTTAAAATTTATTTTATATTCAATCATCTCAATTTTAACAAGGAAAAAACAACACGAAGTGATGTAATCATGTAAGAATTGTCAGATTTTTTATTTGTTTAAATCGAGGAGACCAGAATTGATATGTTGTCGAGAATAGCTTTAAAAGACTGCTACAGAAAGTTGAGGAGCTATTATACCCTCAAAATATCAGGTCCTTTTCTTCGATTTGCTTTACATTCAATTATCTCGGTCTCCTCGATTTAAACAAATAAAAAATCTGACAATACTAAGACGTAAGAAAACCATATAATAACAATTTTAATTGTATTAAATATTCTCCACAGTTATGTTAAAAATAAGGATACTCCATAGTCATTAAAAATAAAAATAATGTGATTTATTAATAAAATTTGAAATAGATGAGGGGAGGAATTAACAAACCATGGAACCGGCTATATATATATATATTAGATAGATAGAAGGCTAGCAACACTGTCAGAGACTCAGAATATACAAAAAAATTGAACCTTCCCTATCTCTGTCTTCTCACTTCCATTATGTAATAAAAATACACTGAATTGCAATATCAACTGCCTATGTTACCTATCAAAATGGTAAATAAATTAAGAGCAATCAGAAGAGGCTAGACTGAGTCGCCTTGGAGTTGATCCCAAAAGAAACTGAAAAGTTTCAAGGAGAAAGGGGAACCGATTCTCTAAGTTCTGCAGAAAATAATGGTGTCTTTCACTGCCAACGTATCCATTTCACTTCTCGTGTCTCTTGGGTGAATTCCAGAAATTTGGCAAGAATCTTAAAACAGGATATGGGCAGCCGAAGAAACGGAAAAGATTTTTGCAATCTTTTTCTCCAGCTTCGTCACCTCCCCGCATACTTAAGCTGCTTAAGTAAGTTTGTCCCTCATATATGTAGCAGAACTGCTGCCACAGAAGAACGCTTATTCCAATCTCTAAAGAAATACTGGAAACAAAAAGATAGACGAGTACAAGCCCTCTTGTGGAAAGGAGCACCGCAGAGCTTACTAATGCAATAGCAACATCCTGCAATGCTCTCCAAGCCAAAGATCTGTCACTAGCACGAAAATGGTCTAGGTATCTGTATGTTAATGGAGGCCATACATGCAAAACAGCATATGCGGACATGATTGTAACATACATTGTGCTGACAAGAACTGATATAAGGAATGCAATGAAGTGTTGGTGATTTGCTGCACCAACACAATTTCCAATCTGCAAAAAGATTTTAATAAGGCATGGTTAGTGTCCTTAGCATGCAAGAACATGTGTAAAGTAAGGGCAAGTTGATGGAGAAAGTAATGACCAAATTTGCACATAGGATAGAAAAATAACCTATTGAACATTCATAACACAATCCATGTATAGACAAGGTCTGAGGTGGGCTGGGTGGCCAATCCAGCAAGCTACCTTCCAAGGCATAACCTCAATATGAAACAAATACATTGCATTAATAACTACTCCCTCTGTAATTATTTTGACTTAATAGATTGCAATGCATCCTTAGGCTCTCAAAATTTTATATGTTAATTTAGCTTGGGTTTAAAAATGAGACGGAAAACTGAATGTGAAGGCCTTCATGAAGTTTAACCACCTCCCTCTTTTATTAAAAGAATCGTTTTCAATTGTAAATCCTGATTGCAAGTGAGTACGCATATGGATTCTTATATGCGTGTCCATGTAAGATATACACTAAAAAAATACAAGGCATAGGAAAAAAGAAGAAAAGGCAATTAAACAGAGTTTAAAATGGTAAAAATATGAGAAACATCAGAAAAATGTTCAAGTTGGCAGCCAGATAAAGTGGTACTAATTAAAGATAAGAATATATTGTAATTTAACTTGTTTACCAATTATTGGGATCTGAAAAGGAAGTCCTCTAATTCCGGTACTTAATAGCAGGAAAAGGGAGAAATTGATGAGTATTTATTGTATCCATTACATAGTTGCTATTGCTCTTTACATGCACTCAGCAGAACATAGTACGGCAATCCAAAGCCTGACAGGTCATAAACATAGCTCCAAACTTTAACATTAGCTTCAGCAAAGAAAAATAATTTTGAGATCCTTAGGGAAAAAAAATGAATTTGTACCCAAATTATGGATATCTTTATGTATTAAAATCCAGTCTATTTTCATCTTTTTTTCTCTTGTTTGGCAATGCAATAAGATGCTAAGACTGGTACAAATTTATACAGTGACAGGAAAGAAGACTGCTGCAAATTCATCAAAAAGGAAAGCAGGCCGCAACCTAAGATTTAAAGGCCATTCAACTTCTTCCTGGTCTTAACAAGTCAACACTGAAGACAAATTTTTCCAATAGAGGAAAACCAAAACTTAAGGTATGGACTGCAAGCTCCTTAGTCCTTACATTTCCAGATAAATACAGCTTTCACAGATTACCCAAGTAGAACTAGTAGGAAGTCACAATTCCAAGAGAATAAATAACATGCAGAAACAAGACTCCACATCCATGCTTCCAGATTATTAAATTATTTCGAAATTCTAGAGATAATGAGCACTTACAAAAGGACAGTGATGATCCATGTCCAGTACACAGATTCCACATGTACGGCAGTGATGAGTTCTCGGTGACTTGGGCTTTGAACAGTAGTGACAGAAGGTGTAGTTTTCAAGCTGTTTTTTTCCCACAGCTGGGTAGCCACCCCACTCTATTAGAGGTGGTGTTCCAGCACTTCTTAAGGCCGTAAGAGTAAACAGTAATACAGTAGTTATTGACAAGATACCTGTTATGGTTAGATGGAAAATCCCACAAAAATAACTGATAGAGAAGATGACAGGGTACACTGCCCACACACCACCACCTGCACTTTCAGAAATTGGATTAAGATGAGATAGATAAAAACTTCAGTGATATTAAAAAGCAGTAAATCAGAAAATGGTTTGATGAAAAATGTTTCTGGATTAATTCTGAAATCAATAGATATCCTCGTATAGTTCAATAAAGAGAAATACGGTCTTTAGGATGAAATTTGATTTTGTGAAACGAAGATCCTAGTTCATGATGAAAAATCAAATGCAAGTTGAAAGAAAATATGATATTTGCAACAAGGATAACAGCAAATAGAAAAAGAGAAGTTCAGGCCAGTTAGAAAACTTCCTTTTAACTTTCCAAAGTTAAAATTGCTTCATTCCTCTTTTTAAAAGTTCTACAAAAAGAAATGCTTAAAAACATGTTCACTGCAAGGAGTGAGACACACGGTTTGAAAGAAGAAATTACTGTGACATACATATTACAAAGAGAATGAAGCCGATGAGGACACATACAAAGCAACGGTCACGCATGTGTCTCCACCAATAATTCTTGTGATCACATTTCGACTCATATTTATCTGTTATTGCCCCACACCAGCCACACTTGAAAACAGGTGCATTAGGTGGGTGAAGAAGATGCAACCCGCACCCCCAGCATGGTGTCTCATGATCCTCGCTAACCACTGTTACTAAATGCTCCTGTGTATGCAAGAAAAGAATACCAAATGAAAAACAACAGCATTACTTTTCTCTTCCACTGCGTAATACAACAAAAACAACATCTTAAAAGTTTCCATTTACTTAATCAAAAGTACCACGATCTTTACCAAATTCTGGTCAAACGAACTGCACAAACATATTCCATTTAGACAAACCATTTCCAAACTAGAACTACTTCAACAGTCTTGAATCAGTTAGCCCACTTTATATTTCAATCCCAAAACTTCAAAAACACCATCACTAGCACTCAACTTCTTTATGTCTCTCAAAATTTTAAAACCCTTTCCAATAAAACTTCTTTCCCAATAATGATAACCAGGATCCTTCTCCTGTATAAGAAACTACTCGATGTTATATTACATGCAAATTCCAGTGGCAGTATTTATCAAAAGTATGCAAAGTAAACCTTGTGAATCATGCATATCATTTTAATCTCTATCTCAACAATTTTTAAATCACCAATATATTTTTTGTTCCCGTGATACAGGTTCAGTCAAAAGCAACAAAATAATTTGATAAATATTTGTACTTTACCTACAAAATTTTCTCCTTCTGACCTCTCTTATGTACTCTAAATTTATGTCAAGATCAAAACTTTCTAACAGAATAACAACATAAAATCCATTCTAGCAACTGGGTTTCAATCAATATTTAAAATCTTTCTAACATAGACAACAGCAAAAAAAAAAAGAAATCAAACCAAGAAAAAGGGAAAAAAAACTAACCTTGTTAAGGTTCGAGTCAACCATGCTTTCGCTTTTGTTTTTCCAGATAAAAAAGAGAGAATTGTTCAGTTAAATCAGACATGAGATGAAGCTCTCTCACATATTATATAGGAGAATGTATCGCTGGTGGTTCTTTTGATTTTTCGTCTTGGCAAAGATACAAATGTGTCCCTAAATTATCACTTAATACTAATTGTATCCCCAAACACCAAGTTGGCTCCTCCCCGTCTATTGGACGTTGACTAATTGAACGCGGCTTGGAATTTTTACCTTTGTAATTCTTAAAAGATTACGGCACGATTGTTGGCTGGAAGTTGTTTATTTAAAAAAAAATGGTTTTTATTAAAAATCAAAATTTAAAAAGTAAAATACTATTTTAATTTTTAATAGTGCCCATAAACAATGAGTTGGAAAATATTTTCTAATATTCGACTATATTATGAAAAATAAGTTGTTAAATAATTTATTAATGTTTTGATTTTTTTTTAAGTTTATTAAAAGAATAAAAACCAAATCTGATGGATAAAAAAGTTAAAAGATGATGAAATTGAAAAAAAATTAATTTTATAAATTATTTCAAATAATACAAATATCAATCAAAAAAATGGAAACTAAATTTGACAGATCAAAAAATTAAAAAATAATAAAATTGAAAAAAAATATTTTAACTTCATAATTCTTTTCAAATAAAATAAATAGTAATCAACAAAATGAAAACCAAATCTGATAGATAAAAAATTTCAATTAGAAAAAGGATAAGAGAGAAATAAATAACAATTAAAAAAATAAGAACTAAAATTGGTATAAAAATCAAATTCAGTTGAATTTTAAGGGATGAAATTGAAAAATACATTATTCAAAACAAAATATATAGCAATCAAAAGATTGAGGAAATTTGATATAATTAACAAATAATCAGATATTTTTTAATTCTTCACAACTTCTGAAAAGTTTTTTCTGTTTAAAATAAAAGGAAAACAATTTCCTGAAAATCAAGTTAAAATTTTCTTTGACTAAAATGTGTGTTTTTCATTGAACAACTTTTCTAATGGTAAACAAATAAAAGAAAGTTTTCATAAAACCACTTTCCATGAAATAAACAGAAACAAAACTTTTTGCTTACGAAATGTTAGTGTAACCAGTGTTTTTAAAGCCGGCTCGGTGGTTGACCCGGCCCAAGGCTTGGGTCATGGGTTTTGACCAGGTCACCGGATTTTGATAAGGTAACTGGGTCATCCAGGTCAACCTCAATTTTTTGTATAAATCAAAACGACATTGTTTTGCTTATAAAAATAAATAGTCAACGAGTTACAACCGAGTTTTTGACCAGGTCTTACCGGGTCAATCAGGTTTTTGATCGGGTCAACCGGGTCGCTGGATCAGCCAGGTTTTTGAATTCCCTTATTTTTTCATAAACCCGGCCTGGTTCCGGCCTCGGGTTAGTCGGGTCCTGCGTTGACCCACCGTGCCGGGCCGGGTTTTAAAACTATGAGTGTAACGTAGTAAGTTTTTCATATAGAGTTGTTCATAAGATTAAAAGTTTGAATCAATTTATCATAATGGTTTGTTTATGTTTTTATATATATTCATAGTTATCTTTAAAAGATTTTTTAGTTTCAATCATGATAAGGATTCTTTTGAAAGAAAAATGATGTAGGCACCATTTCGATTGCGGTCCAACCGTGCTCTTTTTTTTTTTTTTATAAAAAGCTTTAAATTAATATTTTTTAGTGATTTTTATCATTTTGATGTGCTAATGTTAAAAAATTAAAAAAAAATTATTATAATGCAATTTCAAGTGAAAAATACTTTGAAAAACAATATCTACTATACTTTCAAATAAGCTCATAATATGAGTGCAATATTTTATATTGAAAAGTTTACAATAGCTAGCCTTTTTTTCATTCTTCATCACCAAAAAAAGGACTTATTTGTCTTTAAGGATTAGTTAATTTGGACAATATCTAATAGATAAGGGTTCAATTGGGAATAATTTTTTATTTGAGGAGCTACTTGAGAATTAAGTGATAGTTAGGAGACAAATATATCATTTTTCTTGTTTTTCATAATTACATGTGTACGCGTGTATTTTTTTATCATATATAATTGGTTCTTTTCTCATGTTAAAAGGTTCGACCTGATGAAAGTTGTAAAACTAAGTTGGGTTTAAGCCATTATTTCAACCCGATGAATTTATGAGTTTGGATAAGAAGAAAACATGTGATGTGTTGACCTCGACCTCAATCGGGTACGACATCAATGAAATAGATAAATGGCATTACCAAGCCATGTTGGAAAGTATGGACCCTCATTTCTAACTTTATTTTTCACAAAGTTAATTGTTGAAGGAGAAGGGGAAACTTCTGCAAGGTCCATAGAAGGGAGCTTGTCTACATCGAGGAGGGGATCTTCATCTCTTGACTTAAGTGGAGATAAGATTGAAGAAGAGATGGAACACAACCCCATCAACATAGAAAAACTCATTGTTTCTGAGGAAATAATAGTGGGAAACACCACTTCTGTAAAAATAAAGGTGTTCTACCTAGTTAGGGGTCAAGCAGAGTTGACCCCTTTAAAGTACTTACAGGTTATGGTGCCTGCTTTAAGAGAAAAAGGGTCTCAACCCCTATAGAGACTAGCTGTGTAGCCTTAGTTGTAGAGGTCTCTCTTGCCTTAGCAATCCCAATGCCCACACCCTTGATTTCATCTGCAGAGACTTCAACTATTATGACCTCTATCTAGGGCTCTTGTGAGGAAGCTGGATAACCTGGGTTTAAGGAGCTATTGGTAGAACCTATTTGTGATATCCCACATCGAAAGCGAACATCTAGAGCCAGGGCTTTATGAGTAGTGCTGGTCGCTGACCTGTTGTACGCGTTTTAGGGCGTGGGCTCGCGTCACCAGGAATAAAATCGTGAGGGCGGTAAGGCCCAAAGCGGACAATATACGGCAGGTTGGGCCAGGCTATTACATTGTCCTTCAAACAAAGGCTTAGTAAGCACACATTCCCTATAAATATAAATTTCCTATAAAGACAGATTTCCTTTCTTCCTCATGGGTTGATTGAGTAAATTGATAGTAGTCAATAACTTGGGATGTCATAAATACAAATGAAACTCTACCGAAATTTTGGGATCTTTTAATAGCATATGTTGGGATCTTTTAGCGTTGATCAAATCATACAGTAATCTTAACGTGAAGTAATCTTATGTATCATGTCTTTTATCCTCTTGGAACAAACAAAACTTCTTGAAGGTATGCGTGTATAAAGGCGACACCATATAAGATGGATATTAAAAAAAGTATTTCCTCTTGATAGCTATAAAGACTTTTATTAGGGTGGCATTCACGAGAGTTGTATGTCTCATTTCAGGGTATTTCATGTGCTTCTTACCGGCCTTTTCTAACCTTTCTTGGAATTATTATCTCTGTTATAAGAATGATTTTGTTTGAAAGGCTTCTCTTCTCAACCTCTTAGTAGAAACAAGGAGATTCGTGCCTTAATATACTAGTTTTTTCTACCCACATATGATTCTCAATGACTTTTACCTTTAAAAGGCTTCTATCTGGTAGAGCATATAGATCTTTCCATAGAGAATGTTCCCTCACTCCATTTATCAAAGCCTTTGAGGTTACTAGCTCAATTAATTCCTCCAACTTGAGCATTTTTTTGTTGAACCTCTTCAAATATACCTTAGTGGATTATCTTCTTGATTAAGCAATGCCAAAGAGTTATATAGAACTCCTCTTAAAGGGTATACTAGTGCTATAACATGACACAAGTTTAGCATAAAGGTCATTAAAACTCATGATAGAGTCTAGCTCCAGGTTGTTATATTAGGCTTTGAAGGTTGTATGAAGGATCTTACACATAGCATCATCATATTGGATGACAACCTCAAGGTTGCTATGCATGTATTAGACATGTTCTTATGGATATGCAAGACCATCATAGTTTTTCAAAGTTATCTTTGTGGAGATGTACTTTTTGGGGATAAGGGTGTGCAAGACTTGTCCAGATAAAATTGATCTCTTTATTTAATGAAGACTATTGTAAACCCTTGGTTTTAAAGAAAATAAGAATAAGAATGGTATATATATATATATATAGTAAACAGATAAATAGTAAACAGTACGTGGCGTTGTTATACCTGAGAATGATCTTAAAAGATCGAGTCACAGGTTTCCAGCCTATATACTGATTGCATAAAAGAAAAAGAACAAAGAAAAGAACAATATAAACAGATTTCTGATGCGAATGATCAATGCAAGACCAACAATGTCAGGATCCTTGATCAAACACAGAGCATACTTAAAAGTAACAAAAAGAACAACAACAGATATAACAAAAAACGTAGATAAGATTATCTTACTTTAAATTTGTAACAAAATTAAGACAGGAGATATTGGTTACAGAGGAGAATGGGTTACAAATTT
>Ga0307518_10001216_pt1 | contig 19310 bp, 12 predicted proteins | sample 25_EM_MG_FD_203889 | JGI IMG/M metagenome (GOLD analysis project Ga0307518, IMG submission 203889) | Populus trichocarpa ectomycorrhiza microbial communities from riparian zone in the Pacific Northwest, United States - 25_EM | ecosystem: Host-associated > Plants > Roots > Unclassified | place...
AAAAAAACCATAGTTTTTGAATAATTGTCGACAACCTCATCGCACTTATCTAAAGCACTCGGAAAGAATTTTGAAAAAACGAAAAATAAAAAGTTACCTAAAAGAAAGGAATAATGTTTTTTTTTTAAAATAAAAGATGGACGATAATTACGCGGCATTCCTATCCCAATCGGGGGTGCCACCACTCCGGAGTAAATAAACGGAATTTACAAGGGTAAATGCGGAAGTAGGAAAAAATAAACAACAGATGATATTTCGAGTTTACGCGTTCACGTCGTAGTTGCTGTTAAAAAAAAAAAAAAAACACAAAACAACGGACTGAGAAAGAGAAAGGAGAAGGGAAATTTGAGAGGGAAAGGGAAGGAAAATAATAATAATAAGGGAAAATTTTATTTCCATTTTGTTTGCAGGTTCGTTTGTTGCCGAAGGGGATTTAAGGTCCACACCATTGTGCTGTGCTATTCACGTGACCTCCTTCACCCTTCTTCCTCTTCTTCATTTCAACTGAAAAAACTCCAGCTGTTATGGAGATAGAGAGAGTTGCTGCATTCTTAGAGAGACAAGTATAAGAGTGTGCAAAACTTGTTTAGGGCAGCGCGGAAGGTATTTGAGATCTTGTGGTAACGACATTTTGTTGCAATTCTTCAAGAAATCGTTAATGGTTTCGTCGGCATTGTTTCCCGAGGGAGGAATCTAGGGTTTCAATTACGTCGGCGTCGGATCTAAATCTGATCTTTTCGTTCTCCTCGATAATGGTATTTATTGTCTCATTTTTCGACAATATTGTTAATTTTGTTCCTAATTAGTTCTTTCCTTAAGAGCTTAATTATTGAATTGAATTTAAAATGTGAACCTTTTTAGTACTAATTGGTAAAGGTTTTGAAATATTTGTTGCTTGTGATAGAAAATTAGAATTTGAACAATGTGGAAGGGCTTGGCTTTAATTTTTCCCTTTCCTCGTGCAGATGTTGCTTATTGCATTTCCTGACCTTGCATTTATCTTGTTCATGTCTTGTTTTAGATGCTTTCAGAAATGTTTTGATGTAACTGAGCACTATAGAATTTCTGTCCTGCTCTCCATTTAGTTGTTAATGCAAAGTTTTCAATTGTATAAAGATTTGTGCAATGTCTAGAGACTAGATAATGTGACTGCCTTGGTGGAGTGTTATTCTACTCTTAATTCTGCTCAGAGGCCAACTAGCTTTGTGGACCTTATTAGAAACTCAGAAAAATGACTATGAATGACTTACCAAAAGTAATTTTTAGAACATGTTGTAAGATGTGTTAAGGGCTGGAGTCAGAATTCATAACTGATTTAAATTATTGATCATGTAATTTGATTATGATCACTTGAGCTGAATAATATTTTGTTTATAGATTCTGTTCAGTAGAAGTGACCCTCGCTGCCAGCATATCTGTTTTTGGGTGGATGCTACTCTTTTTTTTTTTCAATGTTTATATTGACGCACCATGGTTATGGATGAGACTTTAGTACTTTACTCTCTTACTCTCTTACTCTCTGATTGATGTACTGTTGAACTTGTTGGCCAAACAGGCTGCTCAAGTCAATTCAATGGTTGGATCTTTTGTTTGGGTGGAGGATCCTGAGGAAGCTTGGATGGATGGGGAAGTTTTGGAAGTTAATGGTGAAGAAATTACAGTAAACTGTGCATCAAGGAAGGCGGTGAGTTGTTTCCAGGACCTTATATCAAGTTCTCATAACAGAATTGAGAATGTTTTTTGTTTATTAAAAAAGCTTGCTCTTCAAAACCACCCCAGCCCATTATATGATATCTGATCTGATAGATCCAAATGCTTTCCTTTCTACATTCCATGTCTGATTTAAAATATATATGGTTTTATTGGCTAATCCATTCAAATGCTTCTTGCGTGAAGGTTTGATCATTTGTTTTGGCTTGTAGCGAAACAGGTTTCATCCTTATATTTACTGGAAGTTGAGGAACTAAAATTTGGTTATACTCTGTGAAAAGAAAGTGTTAGCAGTCAAATCAAGTCAGTGTCTTACATGATAAATTGTGTGAACTGTTTTGTTATTTTTAAAGTTTTAATGAATTGATAAAAACTGATAAATTTACTAGCAAGTCATTTCCCTGTCATAACATTCTTAAAATGCTGCTCGGGAAGTGAATGAAAATGGGCTATAACTTCTTTGGGACCAATTCATTGATGGAGTTGATTTTTGTCTTGTATTCTTTTGTTTTGCATGAATTTAGAAGTGTTTGAATTGGATTTATATTTTAATCTTAAATTATTATCTTGTCCTTCAATTTGTAGTTTCTACATTTGACATGTAAAGGGTAAAATTATCTTTTTTGTTGAAATAAAGATAAAAAAGATGAAATGATCATTGCTGGTGGAACTTTTGGCAAATCCAAACTATATTGATCAGGCTTATAATTGGTATGGATTTAAGAGTTGAGTTCAATATGCATTCCAGCCTAGCAAACAAAAAAATTACTTTAATTGCTCAATCAATTGAATGCCACACAAATATTGGGTTTCCAAACAGCCTCTCAAGGAACTTGTTTTCTAATTATTATCTGGAGAAATGACTAGGAATGCAAATAAAGATACATTGATATTGCCTTCAGTTAACTATTTAAGCAGCAAGGGGCCATGGAGGTTGTTCCCCCCCCTGAATTTTGCTTGTTGTTGCTGTTGGCATTATTACTGGAACCTTGGTTGAGTGATTGAAAATATAACACCAAAGCACATGTAGGAGTATTGGTGAAATTTGCTTGTTGATAGAAGAAAGATGGTTTCTGCCTCCCCTTTAAAAGAATACATTCACAAATGCACATGCACTTATCTTTATGTTCCACACAAAGAGGTTTAAGGTGTCAAATGTTCTTGCTTTTGGACAGAAAAGTCGTATAAATTTTATTAAACCACAAAAATATCCTCAGCGGCTTATATCATGAAAGTTTTAAATTGATTTACGTGGTGGGATTCACAAATAATTTAATGAAACCCTTAATACATCAAATCGAAAGATTTTCTTCCTACAAATACAACAATGTTTGAATTCAATATAGGTTCTGAATCTTATAATCGAAAAGTTGAAATGAGGAGAATTTAGTTTTTTTCTCTTCGTTTCATATTGGCATAGATTTCATGTTAATCCTGCAGTTATAAAATGTGTGTCAATGCCTAGTCCATTTATTGTTATTTAAAACTCTAATTCTTATATTAAAAAGAGTCGAAGTTAGGAATATATCAATAACCCCTCTTCTTTCATATTGACTTAAAAAGTACATGTTAATTCCATATTAATAAAATGTGTTTCGATGCCTAGTCCACTGTTCAATTACTGTACATCGGAGTTGGGACTAAGTTTGTGGACTGTTTTCTTTTGTTGCTTTTGTAGGTTGTTGCTAAAGCATCTAATGTTTTTCCAAAGGATCCTGAATTTCCTCCATGTGGCGTGGATGATATGACCAAGCTGGCATATTTGCATGAACCAGGGGTTTTGCAGAATCTTAGATGTAGATATGATATAAATGAAATATATGTAAGTCTTAATAAATGATCTGTATCAGCCCATCACTTAATTTTGATGTTTGGCAGAAATCTTTGAAATAGGGATGCTGTTTAGTCAGGCAGCTACTCCCTTTTATTTTAATAATATAGATTTCTGTTGCCTCTTTTGTCTTTACTTTTGAGTGTGAATTCTTTTTTAATCTTCTTCACTAGTTGTGTATGGTTAATGAAAGTTTTTCCTTTGAGGTACTTTTGGCAGTATTGGTGTATGAATAACTAAACTCCCAGTGCTGATTCCAGACTTACACAGGAAATATATTGATTGCTGTGAACCCTTTCCGAAGACTTCCTCATTTATATGATAATCATATGATGGAACAGTATAAAGGGGCAACCATTGGTGAGTTGAGCCCACATCCTTTTGCCGTGGCAGATTCAGCATACAGGTGGTTTGTCATATGCTATGTTTGGTCTCAATTATCAAGTACTTTCAAATTACCTTGTGGTTGAACTAATAGTAAGATGTTAAAATTTTCAGACAGATGATTAATGAAGGAATAAGCCAGTCAATTTTGGTTAGTGGGGAAAGTGGAGCTGGTAAAACAGAGAGTACAAAAATGCTCATGCGTTATTTGGCCTACATGGGAGGGAGGGCTGCAGCTGAGGGACGGTCTGTGGAGCAGCAAGTTTTAGAGGTAATTTCTTACATATTTATTGATCTAAGTAGTTGGCTTGCGAAGTCAATGTATTTCACGTTATGTTGTGAGATGCCATTGTTTATTTCTGCAAGTGAGCCTGCATTGTTAACCCCTTGGTTGACTGTCAACTTTTCTCTCTTCATTCTGTGTTTGGCAGTCCAATCCTGTTCTGGAAGCATTTGGTAATGCAAAGACACTGAGAAATAATAATTCAAGGTGGGAAACCTAAATTAAAATGTTCTCTCTCTGTTTTTTTTTGTAACTTTAAGGTTGTAAGATAGAATCTTTTGGTTGATTGAGACAATCACTTTACTGAATTTGAATACAATGCAATTGCAGCCGTTTTGGTAAGTTTGTGGAGATTCAGTTTGATCAAAGTGGGAGGATTTCAGGAGCTGCTATTAGAACTTATTTACTGGAACGCTCCCGTGTTTGCCAAGTGTCTGATGCTGAGAGAAACTATCATTGTTTTTACATGCTCTGTGCTGCGCCAGAAGAGGTAAGTTGCTGTTCATTTGTTTTTTCTGAAACGTTTTTGGGGAAAGACCGGGGCAGTGCAAAGATCATTTGATGTGTCATTCTTCTCTTTAGCTCCATTTTACTAGTAGAAATTCATCTAAATTTCAACCAGAACAAAAAGGATGATCTGATGCCTATACCATCTGAGTGTATGTTAAAGGTGAAAGTGAATGCCATGTCTCCATCTGTAACCCTTGATTTCAGAGGAAATAGCAGCCTAAGAGCTAATCTTCCAATCAGTTTGATTTGGCTATTCAAGTCAATTTTAAAAAGTTGCTGTCCTGGGATAGTAGTTCATTTTTTAACACTCTCTATAAGCTTGGATATTGTGTTTGATTTGTCACGTTGATACATCATCCTCTGTATAATTTTTCTGCTAAACTTGTACCTGGATATTCTATTAGCTTAAAATTATATTATCTACTAGTAAGCTTAGTGTCTTATGATCGCTTGTTTCCAAATGCCACTATCAGGTTATAGAGAAGTACAAATTGGGAAATCCTAGAACATTTCATTATCTTAATCAATCAAATTTCTATGATCTGGATGGAGTGAATGAGTCCGAGGAGTATCTGGCGACCAGAAGAGCTATGGATATTGTTGGGATAAATGCTAATGAACAGGTTGGGTATCTGATTGAGTATTTGTTGTATGGATTATCCATATGAAAATATTTACTAAAATTTCCTTTAACAGGATGCAATATTCCGAGTTGTGGCTGCAATACTACATCTAGGCAATGTGGAGTTTGCTAAGGGAAATGAAATAGATTCTTCTGAACCTAAGGATGATAAGTCTCAGTTTCATCTCAAGACAGCAGCTGAACTTTTGATGTAATTGATAATTAATTTTAGCTTTCTTTAAACTTCTGCTGTGATTTTGATCTCTTGATTTGTCAAGCACTTCCTATGATCCACTGTTTTTGTTTAGGTGCAATGAGAAGTCTCTTGAAAACTCATTATGCAAGCGTGTGATAGTAACTCGTGATGAGAGCATAACAAAATGGCTTGATCCAGATGCTGCAACTGTCAATAGAGATACTTTGGCCAAAATTGTTTATTCGAGATTATTTGACTGGTATGCTGTAATGTATTTTATGCTTGCATACATGACGCATCATCATTCATTACCATTTTATCGCAGTGAATGGTTTAGCGTTGTCTAATATCTTGAACATTTGTTGCACAGGATTGTAAGCACGATAAACAACTCTATTGGTCAAGATCCTAATTCCAAATCTTTAATTGGAGTTCTGGATATATATGGATTTGAGAGTTTCAAGACAAACAGGTGCTTAACTGGTATGCTTTTGTTTTCATCATTTGTGGAGGTTAATTTCTTGCAGAAAAACTGCATGAAATTCCCATGTTTCTTTTACCGGGGAAAGTCAATATTTATTCTTATGATGCCATTTGGAAGTTGATGGTGATGATCTGTTTTTCTTATAATTTATGAGATAAATTATGTGGGTTGGGATGATTTTGCTCATGCAAACACTTGTAACCGAGGAACCTCAACAATAGCTCTGCTCACAATGGCAAGCACGGTTCCTTTTGTTTGTTTGATGACTTATATATAGATAATGTAATTCTAAAAAGAGGGCATCTCATCTCGGCATGGAAATATACTTTACTGTCTGTCATGCAAATTCAAGTCTAATATCATTAAGTTTGCTACAGTTTATACTTCTATTTATTTTTGTAGTGTTGCTTGCTTGTTTCAGTTTTGAGCAATTTTGTATAAACTTGACCAATGAAAAGCTGCAGCAACACTTCAACCAGGTTTGAGCATGAGATACTTGCTCAAGTTCTTTAGCATTCATCAGAACCCTTGAATGACGAATGGTCATTTATCTTACCCTGATATTTTGTTTGACAGCATGTCTTCAAGGCGGAGCAAGAAGAATATACAAAGGAAGAAATTGATTGGAGTTACATAGAATTCATTGATAACCAGGATATTCTTGATCTGATTGAGAAGGTGTTGTATTTTTCTTTTAAATTTTAAATTTTCTCTTGGCATGAAGCATTTTACATCACATTTGCATCAGCTTTAGATCCAGTCTCAAAAACTAAGTGATTAGGCTTCCCTCTGGCTATCTTTGTGCAAAATCTATATTACAGTTAAAATAAGTGGTGTTCTGTGATACAACAACCATGCAGATTAACCTTGTTTTGTTGTCTTTTCCATCTCTATGTCTCTCCTTTATTTTATTTTCCTTCTATATTTTTTAATAGACAAATGTTCAATTTTGTATGGGATATTGCTGTTAATATTTTGTGTTTGAGGTGCCAAAGCATTCCAAAGACCAAAACTGTGTTGATATCTAACTCCAAATTCAGATAAAGGTTGCCTTTTGTTACAATGCCAGTTAATCGGATTTATTGCTACCATTAACATAATTGCATATAAATGCTGTAAGCTGCCAAAGTTAGGGTCTTTGATGTTAGTTTTTTATTGCTAACAGTGGAAACTACAATATCTACCTTTCTAAGATGATGTTAAATTAAAGCTAATACTGACTTTGGCTTGTGGGGATGGGATCTGACGAGTTATTCAATTCAATTTATTTTTTTCTCCTTTCATTTACAAGCACGTGTCATATACCCCCCTTTTGAAACAGTTAGTGCTGTTGTGTCTCATAATTACTGTGCCTATCAAGTAAACTCAAGGACAATAAAGACTGCCAAGTAATTTGCTTGTCATTGCATCTTAAGCAGTGTCCCTTGTTGCTTCAATTAGTCAAGAAAGTCAACTCAGTGGCTTCTTGATATCCAAAAGCGTGTTTTCTGTTGTAACTTTATATTCTTGTCCAGTTATTTATTTTGTTGTGAAGTAAATGTGCTCTTTTCTTCTAAGAACAATCAAATACTATTTTGATTGTAGAAATGGAACCACTGATGAGATTGATCGTGATATTTCCTTGCAAGTTAAATAGTTTTCAGATTTTATGTTATTGTGATTCCTATTGGATGTTGGCTTTGTGTTACTTGCATTCATTGAATGTTCTCTCTATTCCTGCTTTTTTTTTTTGTTGTTGTTGCATTTCAATCTGGTACATATTTAAGCATCATAAAAGAGGATCTGACATGATGGATGTTCTTTTGTGTTTCATCTTTCTAATATGTACTTTTACGATTTCAGAAACCTGGTGGCATCATTGCTCTGCTTGACGAAGCTTGGTATGTATGTTGTAGAAAACATAGGACAACTCTTCCTCCCATTCAGTCGATGCAGACATTAAAAAGAGTATTTTGGTCTGTCCAGAAATTTTCCATTGATATGGTAGTGATATATTAGCTTTTGTTTGTTGTTTGCAGTATGTTTCCTAGATCAACACATGAAACATTTGCAGAAAAGCTTTATCAGACTTTCAAAGACCACAAACGTTTTAACAAACCTAAGTTAGCTCGCAGTGACTTCACCATTTGTCATTATGCTGGAGATGTAAGTATTCTCTGCTTTTTGATTACATATGAGATTGTGCCACAATTCTAGTTCTTCATGCAGCAACTAAAAAGTGAAGTGCAGCTTAATACTCATCACAGGAGAATTTTGATTGTAGGTGACATATCAAACTGAACATTTTCTGGATAAGAACAAGGATTATGTTGTTGCAGAGCATCAATCTCTTCTCAGTGAGTCCATGTGCTCCTTTGTTTCAGGCCTGTTCCCACCATTGCCTGAGGAATCTGCCAAATCATCAAAGTTCTCATCAATAGGTTCTAGGTGTAAGGTCAGTTTATGTTCAAGCGTGCATAAGTTTAATGTGTGTTAATTAACATTTTCAACATTTTTCAGTTTTAACCCTATCTCTCTACAGCAACAACTACAAGCATTGCTTGAAACACTGAGTGCTACTGAGCCACATTACATTCGTTGTGTAAAACCGAATAATGCTCTAAAGCCATCCATCTTTGAGAATAATAATGTTTTACAACAGCTGTGTTGTGGGGTAAGATTCAAGATTGTGGTCATTTCATGTGTCATGGCATTTCTTCATTGATAAAAACCATGCCCGGCATGTATACTTTTCTGATTCCAGGGAGTGATGGAAGCAATTAGGATTAGCTGTGCTGGATATCCCACCAGGAAGACTTTTGATGAATTTGTTCGTCGTTTTGCCATTCTGGCACCAGATGTGCTGCATGGCGGGTAGCTTTTTAAATTTCTCCTTTAAATTTGTTTCTTAATTCTAGTTTTTGTTTATTTATTTATTCTTTCTTGGATTTGAATTGAATTAAATGTCCCTTTTCATTTTCTATTATTTATGCCTTGATAGCTGCGATGAGGTTAGTGCTTGCAAGATGCTTCTAGAGAAGGTGAACCTCAAAGGTTATCAGGTATATTTTCAGTAATACCTTTTTAAGAATAATGAATAATCTTAAGGTATATCTTTTCTCTAGTAATTCATTTATAATCTATGTTCAGCTATCTGAATGCCTGTCTTGTTCATGCTCACATGGATATGTACATGCAAGGAATGACTATCAGTCAAGCAATGAATGCATGTTGAAATCTTGTTTTAAATCATGAGCTCTCTTTGGAATCTACCAATCTCCATTTTTTTCCCTATAAATTGTTGGGTTAAACCATAAAAGCATCCCCTAAACTATGGACCATTTTGATTGAGATCCCCTAAATTATAAATATCATTATCATTATTATTATTTCTGTCTTCAACTCTCGAGAATTATAAGGTGTTTTGATTGACACCCATCTCATTATGTTGTGTCCAATGTAGTTTGTAAATATCACATACAATTCACATGTTTTCCTTAAAAAGTACAAAAAAGTCATAAAACCATCAAGGGCTAATTTCATGATGATAATTTGATCATATAGCATATGATGTTTTTATATAATATTGGTGAAGGTTAATTTTTTAATGTTTCTTGACCAATTATTGATGATATTTTGATATTTTATAAGAAAACATGTGAAACTCAGATGTTTTAACAGAAACATGGATGGAATGTAATGGAAGTGGTGTCAATCAAAACACCTTGTCTTTCAGGGGTTGAAATTAGAAAAAATAAATAAATTAGGATGTGTCAATCAAAAAGACCTATAGTTTAAGGGGTGTTTGTACAGATTAGCCTATGTTGCTGTTATGGCATATTTTCTGCATTTGGAATCTACCAGGATATTTGTTTTGTACTAAATTCCCAAGGTACTTAAAGAGTGTCTTATTGAATAATTTCTATTGCAGATTGGCAAAACAAAAGTTTTTCTTAGAGCTGGTCAGATGGCGGAGCTAGATGCTCATCGAAGTGAGCTGTTAGGAAGATCAGCAAGCATCATCCAGAGGAAAGTTCGATCGTATTTTTGTCGCAAAAGCTTTATCTTATTGCGACAGTCTGCCATTCATATCCAAACTTTGTGTAGAGGTACCTGTAGCTTCCTATTCATGCACCACCCCTTAGTTAATTTAACTGTGGTGTAGTCCATGAAATTATTGAATTTTGAATGTATTGGTCAATGATTGAAATCGTATCAGCTCATGCTTTATTTAATGTGATTGCAGCTGAAGTAGCACGCAATAGGTTTGAATGCCTGAGAAGAGAAGCTGCTTGTTTGAAAATCCAGAAATATTCTCGCAGGTACCTTGCAAGTAAAGCATACAACAATTTGTGCTTCTCAGCTGTCTCCATTCAGTCATGCATGCGTGGAATGGCTGCTCGTAATGAGCTTTGTTTCAGGAAGCAGATGAGAGCTGTGATTGTCATCCAGGTTAATTCCAAAACCTCATAAGAAATTGGTTATAGCTTTCTTATGTTATTTTTTCTTTTCTTTGCTCTTCATTTCACCTTCTTTCTTCCATTTTGGGGAAGCAAAGAGCGAAGCACACTTGTTTTGCAAAAGCTGTCTAGCCATTCCATATAGTTAGGCAATAGATGATTGTGAGCATGTCTGAATGTATATGACAATAGCATTGTTTTTTGTTTTCAATAATAATAATTCATCAAAAGGTTGCTCAACACAAGAACAATGGACATAGCCAGTGTATGACTGCAAATGTGAGGTGTATTGTGCTTAGGGACATGGGATTAAACCTTGTCTTTCTCTGCCGTGATCTTAAGGGATGAGATAGGGCTACCCAAAGTTGAGTGGGCCAGCTTTTGACAAGTCACCTGACATTATTTGTCATGGCTGACACTTTGATGGAAATGCAGTCATTTGCTGCACATCTGTTGATTGGATTTTCTATTATGTTTTTCACTATATATGCTTTCTTAATCTATTGGAATTCTTGCTTTTGCAGAGTCAATGCCGAAAACATTCGGCCCAACTTCATTATTTGAGGTTAAAACGAGCAGCAATTGCCACTCAATGTGCCTGGAGAGGGCGGGTTGCTCGTAAAGAATTACGGAAGCTTAAAATGGTGATCTCGTCTTTCTTTATTTTCTATTTTCTTCTCCAATAAATTATATCTAAGATTGCAAATCCTGCTTTGCAAATTTTTTTGTCCATATTTCTTTTTTTCTTCAACCGTTCCATAAATAATCTGATAATGAATTTTAGTATTATTTTTATTCCCAGAATAAACTTGGGTTGGGCCTAAAAGCTGGTTGGGATTGCCACTACAGAAAAATTGTTTATTTTATTCATGAAGGGAACCTTGTGTTTTTGCTAAAGTAATCGATCAATTCTCTCTCAAGTTTCCTAACATCCCTTCTTGGGTTTCTGTGTAATTGTTGTGTCCTTGGGTGCCTCCAGTACAGTTTTCTTTAATCGAATTTTGCACTTGGAGAAAAAATGATCAATTTCTAAAACCATTTATCTTGCCTTGTTTGCATGCAGAGCTGCTTGGGTAACATAAATCTGCATAATTTAGTCTTTGCTCCACCCAAATTCCATCCCTTAAATTCCCGATCTGTTCAAAATTGCCCCATTGCTTGTGGTTTCCTAAAGCAGTTTTATTTGCTAATATTTCATTGACTCTTCTAATATGTCTGCAGGCTGCTAAGGAGACTGGTGCTCTCCAAGCTGCAAAAAGTAAACTGGAAAAGGAAGTTGAAGAACTCACCTGGCGTCTGCAGCTGGAGAAACGAATGAGGGTAGGGATGTTTGTTTGTTTGGAATTCTCTTTTCTCCTAAATAAATGAACGACATCATATGAACTTAACTTCCCTCTTGTTTGTATGGTATTTAATAACAATGTATGAAAAGATACAATTCTTCTGTGTTGTGCTCCAGAGAGATAAGATCTTTAGCCATTCACTGTGTTGAGGAATATTGTGTTGAAGTTAAAATTACAATCTAGAATGCGCATATGAATATGCTAGCTTTGTCTATTGACTAGAAGCACAAAGTTGTTTGGATTTGTGTTTTCTGGTTTTTTTCCCCTCCAGTTTGTTAGCTATTTGGTATTGATTGTTTGTAAGTGATGGTTCTATTGAATGCAGGCTGACCTAGAGGAATCCAAAACACAGGAAAATGCTAAATTACGCACAACATTGCAAGAAATGCAGCTTGAATTCCAAGAATCTAAAGCTCTGTTAATCAAGGAACGAGAGTCTATAAAGAAAGAAGCTGAAAAAGTCCCAACCATACAGGAAGTCCCAGTTATTGATAATGAACTGGTGAATAAACTTACTGCTGAAAATGAAATGCTCAAGGTAAAGCTTTTTATGCATTGCTATTTTCTTCTAAATGAACTTTCGAGCTGGTACAGGGCTTGTCAAATGACTGTTTATGTATTGCTTCTATAAGACTGCATTTAGCATACAAATTTGAAAGAGAAACAAGCAAAAAAATCCCATTTGAGGCATGTGCTTCAACTTTCACTTAAATGGTGTTTTGTGGATGACAATGTAGGCTATGGTAAGCTCACTGGAAAAGAGAATTGATGAAACAGAGAAGAAATATGAAGAGACGAGTAAGCTTAGTGAAGAGCATCTGAAGCAGGCTTTGGATGCAGAGTCAAAGATAATTGAGCTGAAAACAGCCATGCAGAGGTTTCCACAGTGATTTGTTTTTTGTCAAAAGAGTCAAGTACTTAAATTGCATTTTTAAGTCAACACGAAATGGGATAATGGGATTTTTCCTTGATAACTTAGTGTTAATTATTTGAATTTAAATTACTGACAGTTTCCTTTTTCAGGCTTGAAGAAAAACTCTCTGACATGGAAGCTGAGGACCAAGTTCTGCAGCACCAAGCACTGTTCAGTTCATCTTCAAGAAAAATGTCAGAACATTTGGAAATTACCTCTCAGGTAAAGTGCATGAATATTTTTTTTGTTAAACATTTATATTTCTCATGTCATCTCTTGGAAACTTAATATTTTTTTTTATTTTAAATTGCTGCAGCATCTAGAAAATGGTCATCATGTAAGTGAAGAATATAAACAAACATAATTTAATTTTATTTAAGATTTATACACCATTTCTGAATGTTCCTGTATTATCTATTGTCCTAAGTGATCATGCTTCTTCAGGAACCACCAACTCCATCTAAAAGGCTTGGCACAGATGCTGACAAAAAAATGAGGAAATCTCAGATTGAACGGCTACATGTACGTGCTTAAAGATGGAAAAACAGTTTTTTTCCCCTGATTTTTGGTTTGGGAGTTTAATGGTGATGTAATCCTAAATTTACTCCTTTTTTCTGTGATGTAGGAGAGTGTAGATGCTCTAATAAAATGCGTGGAGCAAAATCCTGGGTTTAGTCAAGGAAAACCAGTTGGAGCATTTACCATTTACAGATGCCTTGTCCAGTGGAGATCGTTTGAAGCAGAAAAAACCAGTGTATTTGATCGTCTTATTCAGATGATTGGTTCTGCAATAGAGGTAACTTGATTTTCTCCTTCCATGCATGGTTTATTTTAGAATTATCCTGCCTCTAAACCAAACCACAACATAGGTAACTGAAGAAAAAACAGAATTGTTTAGAGTTCTGTGATTCAACATCTAACATTCTGGATGATATGTAATGCTTGCAGAACCAGGATGACAATAATCATATGGCTTACTGGTTATCTAATACCTCAATGCTGCTGTTCTTACTTCAACGGACTTTAAAAGACAGTGGTGCCAATTCAAATCCACCTCCTCCAACATCATTTTTTGGAAGGATGGCCCAAGTAATGAGATAACCCCCCCTGAAATTTCTTTTGTACATAAAAATGATTTGACAATCTCATATCATGTAACTATATTTTGAGGATGCCTAACTCTACTTTAATTCACAAGATTCTATTCTTCTTTTGTTCTCAAAGTTTTATTTAATGTTCTGCTTATGCAAATGAGTCATTTGAGACCTGGTATTTCTTCAGGGTTTCCGTTCTTCACCTTCTTCAGCCAATCTTAGAGTTGGTAGAGATATACAGATGGTTGAGGCTAAGTATCCAGCTTTGCTTTTTAAACAGCAGTTGACAGCATATGTGGAGACGATATATGGCATTGTTCGGGATAATTTTAAAAAGGATTTATCACCTCTTCTTTCATCATGTATCCAGGTAAACTGACCTTGATTCTTCATTTGTGAATCCTGCCATGATATATTTAATGTGCCTTTCGTTTTTCCTATCAGTAAATGGGCAAACCCATTTCATTTTTTCAATGATTCAAAATGTTATCATAATTTATGCTGTAATTTTTGTTGAAAACTAACAAGAATTAAATGATTCAATGCATGATCTTGAAATCTAATTTTAGTGTTAACCATAGATTTTGATGAAGTGTTATCCTCAATTGAATTTCTATATATATATATATATATTGCTTAATTTCCTCAATCTATATATTTTTGATGAAGTGTATCTTATGCAAATATTTGAATATCTCTGCTATAATTTTCAGATGTTTTAATATAAATTTGAAGACCAGTTTTTTCCTTGGCTTGAATGCATCTTCTTTCTCACTACCAAGAAAAATGATAGTGGTTGTGCTTGTAATTGGAAGAATTTCAAGTTGTTCTCAATGGACTTCATGTGCTAGTCTTGGAATTTCCCCAACAACTATAATTTCTAAGACTAATAATGAAATTCAGGCACCAAGGGCATCAAGGGGAACTGCTTTAAAATCATCTCTGTCATTTGGCCATAATACGCCAGCTGATTCCTGGCGCAGCATTGTCAATAGTCTTGATGGGCTGCTATGCACATTGAAAGAAAATTTTGTACGTAATCGTTGCTTTCAACAACATCAAAGTAATACTATTGTCCTTTTTATGCTCTGAACTATGCTTAATGTTGTTTCAGGTGCCTCCAATTTTTGTGCAGAAGATATTTACTCAAATTTTCTCATACATTAATGTGCAGCTGTTTAATAGGTAAAGAGCTTTTCTATCCTTTTCAAATGTCAAATAATGCTGTATACTTGGATACTGTTGCATGATACATCATTAACTTGACAATGCAATTGTTGGTATAATTGCAGCCTTCTGCTTCGTCGAGAGTGCTGCACGTTCAGCAATGGGGAATATGTGAAGGCTGGGTTAGCTGAATTAGAATTATGGTGTGGCCAAGCAAAAGAAGAGGTACCCTTCTAAATTTGTCTCCAAGTAAATGCTGTATTCACCTTAATCCTATCTTTTGTCGTTATTTCTGTATCATCAGAAGCCGCTGTTTTTCCATGCCAATTCAGAAGTCTTATGTAGGGGATCTGAACAAAATTAGCAAGGCTGCATTAACAATTAATGGTTTTGTTTAAATTATTAAAATCAAAAAGTTGTGTTGAAAAGAAAAGCATAAACCAACATTTTAGAATTATACATTCTATTTTTCTCTGTTTTTTATGTTGTTTAGCTATTATTTTATATGCAAGTTGCTTTTATGTAGTTGATAAAATTCTGAGTATGATTTCATATCCTGTAATGACTATTTGCATGCTTCGTCTACATCATGTATGCTTCAGTGCAAAGGAGAAAACTGTTTATTTTTTTTATAAAAGATTTGATTTTTTTGGGGTTCTTTAGACCTCTGTCTTTGTGCTTATGGTTAATAACCTTCCAAGGGGGCTTTGCAGTTCGTTTCCATATTAATTATTGTTTGTATATTGATTTTTGAATTGCAGTATGTTGGAGCATCCTGGGATGAACTTAAAAACACTAGGCAAGCTGTTGGATTCTTGGTATGGTTTTCTCTATGGATGTTGCTTTCCTTTTTGAGCCTTGTTATGGATTTTACGAAGATGACACAATTAGGTTGACACTTGAGTTATGAAAAGAATGTTGCTACCACTCATTGCTTATTTGTAATCCTTTTTAGGTTGCCTGAGAATAACTTTAGTTATGTTGTAAGTTTTCTCTTTCTCTGAGGCAAAAGTAGAGTTTTGCCATAAAGAAACATGTCCATAAAATGAGAATGTCACGAGAGAACACGAGGACATAATAAGAAGGGAACACGAGGACATAGTAAGAAGGGATCCAAATACTCTGATGTTTGGAGAGGAACATGAATGGTCATGTCACTAATTTTCACATTCAATGATCTATATTTAGTGAGCGAAAAATATAATTACTATTTAAAGTGTTGCCATGCTTAGCATGTGCTAAAACCATGCCATTCATTTTGAATGTGATAGTTTATATTTAATGAACATGGACCAAATATGGGAGACAGGAACACAATAAGATCTGAAACCCAATAAGAACACCTCCAACAAAAATGTAGAAGTTATGATGGTTGAGAGAGGTTTGAGGATTAAAGGACAGCATGGGTGATCCACTTTTGTTTAAGGGGGGGAGGGAGAGCAGTGAATAGAGAGGAGCCGTGATGTAAAGCCAGAAAAGTGGGGGGAAAAGCAATAACATGATCAGTGGCGAGAAAGAGAGTAGAAGCATGCACTATGCACTGTGAGAAGCTAAAGTGGAGGCAGAAAGTTTCTAGACACTAACATTTATGTGCTGTTAATCCATACCTAATAGACAAGGTTGAGCCTGTGTTTTAAGTCAGTTCAATTGTTTTTTCTTTTTGTGGTAGTTACTCACTTAGGCCTTGGTTTCCTTGAAGTTACAATCTGGCCCAACTATTAAATCGATTGTTTTGTCATACTTATATTTTGTGTTAACCTAAAAAAGTTAAAGAAACTAACATTTGTTTCATTTTTTATTTAATTTTTAGAAAAGAGAGAAAAAGAATACTTGTGCTATAGAAGTTTCTTCCTTTATCATGACATTGTGATGTTCTTGTCATAAGCAAACTGAGTAAGTGTTCCTAAGCATACCAAAATCCAAATTAACATATCAACTAAGCCTACCCCTATGTATTCTGAATTCATCTATGTGCAAACCCTGTTCCCGAATCTTGTCTCAAATGTTTTGCATTTCTTGTAACCATGGCCTATACATTGGGACATTGGCATTCCATAATTTGCTAAAAAATCTGTAGTTTTTGATAACATTAACTTGTTCTTTAGCCTTAACAATCTCTTTTCACCTGACATTATAATTTTACAATTCCTTTTAGTTTAAGTTGAATTATACTGAAGTATTGTTATAAAACACCCCCTTTGAAAAGTGTAGGCCCGCATATGAAATTTTGCATTTAGTGCTTTTCTGTTTTGTTCAAATTGAAATTATTCTTTTAATTGTATTTTTAACTATCCTAATTCTGCATGCTATTTGCCTCCAGGTTATACACCAGAAATCGAGAATTTCCTATGATGAAATTACCAATGACCTTTGCCCGGTATGTCTCTCCTTTCCTCCCTTCTTCCTCCTCTCCCTCTCACAGCACGCGCGCACACACACACTTGAATTGACAAAATATCAGAGCTGTTGGAGAGTTGGTGATGGAAAAATCCAGCGAGGAAATTCTTACAGAACTTAGATGGAAACAGGCATATTGTTTGGCATCATGTCAATAATGAACTTGAATTTGCAAAATATCATACCCGTTGGAGAGTTAGTGATGGCAGCAAAATTCAGTGAGGAAACTTCTTAAAGAACTTGGGTGGAAGCGGGTGCATTGTTTGGCAATTAGTCAATAATGAAGCAAGAATAAAGCTGTACCAAACTTTTAGAACTGATGTGGGAGTGGCAGCGGCAGCCTGTAATAGGTGTTGTGCAATTCGTTATATAATGTGGTAGGTCAATTTTGGAATCAATTTAGTGAATGGTTTGGCAAATTGTCTCTACATTTGCATTACTGTGTAAGCAATTGCCGGGAAAAAGAAAGGGAAATGAGAAAGGAAAAGCGAAAAGCAACTTGGGTTTCTGCTGTGCCATTGCCAAGTTATTTATAGTTTTTCTGATTAATATATAAAGATTGCCATGCCCTGCATCATTCGAAAATCCATCTCCCCCCTCCCCCCTCCCCCCTCTATCTCTCATCAGTTCTTCCTGGTTTCAGGTCCTGAGTGTTCAACAGCTATACAGAGTATGCACTTTATACTGGGATGACGACTACAATACTCGAAGTGTATCTCCTGATGTAAGTCGGATTGAATTGATCATTTACTCGTTAGACTCTGTATTTTAAGTTTGCCAAGTATTAATTTAAATCTGTTAATATTTGATGTGTTGCTGCACCTTGTGTTTGTGTAGGTGATTTCCAGCATGAAAACACTAGCAAACGACTCAAATGATGATGATAGCAACTCATTCTTGATAGATGACAATTCAAGGTAAGAAATGAAAGTCATTCCTTCTAAGTGGATAGATGACGAGTCAAACTCCCAACTCATTATGGCAACTCATTATGGCACTTGAATATGCAGCATTCCTTTCTCAGTTGATGACTTATCTGGCTCCTTTCACGAGAAGGATTTCTCAGATGTAAAACCTGCAGCGGATCTTCTGGAGAATCCAGCCTTCCAATTTTTACAGGATTAAGGCTGTGATTTTTTAGCATTTTGCCTCTTCATGATATTCTGTCAAGATATCCAGTCATTGCCACACTGTAAATACTCTCTTCACTCTTGTAGTTTTGTTTTTTCAGTAACATCTGTTGCCCCAAATGTAATGTTATTCCTTTACATTAGAGTTGTAAAAATTTCATTAGGCTGGTTCTCATAGTCAAAGGGGCATGGATGGGTTTTACTGGTTTCCATTTAGTTTCGTCTTTTCTTTTTTATAGGAATACTTGGGACCAGCATTCTTTGTAGGGATGGTAGGAGGGAAGAAATTTCAGTGTAGGATGGTGGGAGGTAGCTGATCCCAAGATTACTCTAACCACCATGTTTTAATTGTACAAATACAGAACATGACTTGATATCTATAGTAAAGTTGGTTATCAGCACATTCCTTGTTGACATATTTACTGATATGCTTGGTGTTGGTTCCTAGACAAGCATCTCTGCGTAGTTTTTATGCTTTACTGATTCTTAATTCTCCCTCCCTGTACATTTTCTCGTGTACTACTGTTGGCAGCGTGATTATGTCAGGACTAGCAGGTGGTGGATTAATCACCTGGGGGTGTTAGGGCCGAGCATATTCAGTTCAGTCTGGTTTTGGACCAAACTAAATAATTTTTTTTTTCGAAGTTTTTGAACTGAATTAAACCGAAAACCGGTTTAAACTGACCAATTTTAGTTTGTTTTTCCTCCGTTTGAACTGAAATTATTTCAATTTTTGGCTTTCTATTGCTTCTCGATCTCAATTTGTAGGTTCTGCTATTGGATGTACACCTGGAATTGGATCTGGAA
>Ga0307518_10001217_pt1 | contig 19293 bp, 25 predicted proteins | sample 25_EM_MG_FD_203889 | JGI IMG/M metagenome (GOLD analysis project Ga0307518, IMG submission 203889) | Populus trichocarpa ectomycorrhiza microbial communities from riparian zone in the Pacific Northwest, United States - 25_EM | ecosystem: Host-associated > Plants > Roots > Unclassified | place...
TGGCTTTCGCGACGCCCCTGGTGCGCCGAACGCCCGCTGCCGCCTCGCTTCAACGGCTCCCAACCACGGGTCCGATCAGTTCACTGTCCCCAATGTCGCATTAGGGACACTCAGCGACTCAAATGCGACATTGGGAACCCCGCCGAACCTCGCCAGCCCACCCGCCACCTAACGCACACCGATAGCTATCGATTGACTTTCGATAGATAACACGCGAAACTCGATGCATGATCACAGCTCAACGGGCGGTCGCGCCCCTGCGGGTGTTCCTCGTGCTGCTCTTCGGGATCCTGGTCGTCTTCCAGACCATGTCCCTGCCAGGACAGTTCGCGCATATGGCGCGGCAGGATCCCGAGATGGCGTACCTGCGCTGGCCCGCGACGGCGGTCACCGTCTTCTGGGTGCTGTGCGTCCAGGTCGTGGTCGTCGCCACCTGGCAACTGCTCTCCCTGGTCAAGAAGGACCGCATCTTCACCGAGGCGTCCTTGAGATGGGTGGACGCCATCGTGTGGGCGATCCTCGCGGGCTGGGTGGTGCTGGCGGGCGTGTTCCTCTACGTCGGATTCAACGCCGACGACCCCGGCCTGCCGCTGCTGTTGTTCCTGGCGTTGATCGGCGTCGCCGTGCTGGGGTTGCTCATGATCGTGATGCGCACCCTCCTGCGGCAGGCCACCACCCTGCGCTCCGACCTCGAACAGGTGATCTGATGCCGATCGTCGTCCGCATCGACGTCGAACTGGCCAAGCGCAAGCTGAGCGTCGGCGAATTCGCCGAGCTCGTCGGCCTCACCCCGGCGAACGTCGCGGTGCTGAAGAACGGCCGCGCCAAGGCCGTCCGGTTCAGCACGCTCGAAGCGATGTGCCGGGTGCTCGAGTGCCAGCCCGGAGACCTGCTCGAATGGGTCCCCGACGAGCCTTAGGCCGCCGAGAACCTCAGATGGAAGTTGTCCAGCGTCGCGGGCAACGGCCGCTCCGGCCCGAGGACGGCACCGGAGGCCAGTTCGAAACGGCGGTCCTTGATCAGGTGCGCCAGCATCGTGCTCGCGCAGAACAGCACCAGGTCCCGGCCGGGGCAGATGGCGGGCCCGGCGCTGAACGGGACCAGCGCGGGATTCGCCGCCGCGCTGCCGTCCAGCCAGATCCCGGGTTCGAACCGGTCGGCGTAGGGCAGCGATTCGGGGTCGCGGTGGAAGAACGGGGTGAAGATCAGCACCGTGGTCCCCGCGGGTCCCCACGCCGTCTCGGCCGTGCTCTCGCGCAGCAGCGCGGGGGTGGTCGGCCACAGCCGGACCGATTCGAGCGCGCAGGCGCGCAAGTACGGGAACTGGCCGGGCGCGCTCAGGTCGGCGGCCGCGACCTCATCGTCGGCGCGTTCCCGGGCCGACGGATGTGTCGCCAGCAGCGCGAGCGCGCGGAACGTGACGATCCCGGCGGCGTCGAACGCGAAGAGCCAGTGGGCGACCTGGTCGGCGACGACCTCCGTCGTCCGCTCGCCCGCCGGGCCCGCCGACGCGATGGCTTCGGCGAGGCTCCCCGGCTCCGCCCGTTCCAGATGGCCGATGAGCCGGGTGCGGAACTGATCGTGGAGCCGGTCGCGCCGAGGGTGCGCGTACGCCCAGTTCGCGTCCTTCCGCAGCCGGGCGAGCATGTCGGTGAGGCCGTCGTCGCCCGCCGCGGACTCGCCGAGCGTGACCCGGCGGACGATCCGCCACCAGGCGACGTTGAAGGTGTCCCAGTCCAGCGTGCCGCCGTCCCAGAGCGACGCCGCTTCCTCGCCGATCGCCGCGGCGAAGGGGGCGGCGAGGTCGTGCAACGGCTTGCCCGGTTCGAGGACCTCCTCGTTGAACTCGCGGCGCGGCGCCCGCTCCACGGCGTCCGACACGAGGACGCCGTGGGGCTGGAAATGTCCGAGCGCCGCCCGCTTCTCCTTGGTCGACGGGCTGAACGGGACCGGCGCGGCGGCGAGCACGTCACCGACGTCGTCCCCCGAAAGCGCCAGATCGATCGTCCGGCCGGGCACCCGCAGGCGCAGCGGCCCCGGGCCGTACTGGGAGCGGAGCCGGCACAACAGCCGCACGGCGGGGCGGTCCAGCTGGAGTTTCTGCGCCGCGGCGAGTCCCAGCGGCCGCCGTTTGATCACCCCGCCCGCGAGCGTGGGCAGCACGACCCGCAGCGCGACACGCACGGTGTCCTGGACGGAAGCGATGGCTGGTTCGGTCGTAGTCGCCATGGCGGAGGGCTACCCGGCACGGCGCGCGCGTAATCCGTTTGTCCCACGGCCGGGCGGGGAATCCGGCGGCCATGGCGACCAAGGCACCCGGGGCGGACCCGCCCGAGACCGCCGACCTGGGCAAGCTGCGCTCGGCGGCGTCCGGCTGCCGCGGCTGCGACCTCTACCGCGACGCCACCCAGACCGTCTTCGGCGAAGGCCCCCGCGCGGCGGAGATCATGGTGGTCGGCGAACAACCCGGCGACCAGGAGGATCGGCAGGGTGCCCCGTTCGTGGGACCCGCGGGGCGGCTGCTCGACCGGGCGCTCGACGAAGCGGGCTTCGATCGCGGGAAGATCTACGTCACCAACGCGGTCAAGCACTTCAAGTTCACACGCGACGAACGCGGCAAACGGCGTATCCACAAGACGCCGTCGAAGACCGAGATCGTCGCCTGTCGTCCGTGGCTGCACGCCGAACTGGCGGCGGTCCATCCGGAGCTGCTGATCTTCCTCGGCGCGACGGCGGCGAAGGCGCTGTTGGGGGACGACTTCCGCATCACGCGAAGCCGCGGCGAGCGGATCGACCTCGCCGAGTTCGCCACCACCGCGGTCGCCACGGTGCATCCATCCGCGGTACTGCGTGCGCCGGATCGCGACGAGGCCTACCAAGCCTTCGTCGCGGATCTCGTGGCGGCGCGCGGCGCCCGCTGAATCAGGCTGGATCAGGCCACTTCGGAGCTGCTGCCGCGGTCGTGCAGGCCGAGCATGTCCAGCAGGGTCGCACAGTCTTCGGGGCTCTTGGCCCGCGAAGCCACGGCGAGGGCCGCCCTGCGGCGGATGGCCTCTTGCTCCGGTGTGTCCTGGCCTTCCGGCAGCAGGTCCGGCACCGGGTGAAGTCCGAGTTCGTTGTGCATCGGTTCCCCCTTTGGCTGAAGGATGACGTGTCGCTCTGATACCCGCCTTCGCGGGTTTGAACACAGGTGTCCCCGTTCGGGTGCCCAGAGACACAGCGCTACTGCTCCGTCCGTGTGAATCAGCTCCGCAGCGCCGGGAGCAGCGTGTCCTCGGCGAAGCGCAGGAAGCCCTCCTGCTGGTCGCCGCCGATTTGGATCAAGGCCAGGTCGGTGAACCCGGCCGCCTCGAATTCGCCCGCCCGTTTCACGATGCCGTCCACGTCGGGCCCGCACGGGATCGCCGCGGCGACGTCCTCCGGCGTGACGAACTGGGTGGCCCCGGCGAATCCCGACGGCCCCGGCAGTTCGGCGTTGACCTTCCAGCCACCGCCGAACCAGCGGAACTGCTCGTGCGCCCGCTGGATCGCGGCGTCGCGGTCCTCACCCCAGGACACCGGTAGCTGCGCGATCTTCCTGGTGGGCGGGCCGAGTTTGGTGGCGTCCCACTCCCGGCCCAGGGATTCGTCCGGCTCCACCGCGATCATCGCGTCGGCGATCGGCGCGAACCGGGTCACCGACTGCGACCCGGACACCGCGACCGCGAGGGGGACGCGCTGCTCCGGCAGGTCCCAGAGCTTCGCCGAGTCCACCCGGAAGTGGTCACCCTTGTAGTTGAAGTAGCCGCCGTCGAAGAGCCCGCCGATGATCTGGACCGCTTCGGCGAGCATCTCGTGGCGGACGTTCGCCGGCGGCCAGCCGCGGCCGACGACGTGCTCGTTGAGGTTCTCCCCCGCGCCGAGCCCGAGGGTGAACCGGCCGTCCGACAGCGCCTGGACGGTCGCCGCCTTCTGCGCCACCACCGCCGGGTGATAGCGCATGGTCGGGCACGTCACGAAGGTCATCAGTTCGACCCGTTCGGTGCTCTGGGTGACCGCTCCCAGCACGCTCCACGCGTACGGCGAATGCCCCTGCTCGTCGAGCCACGGCGAATAGTGGTCGCTCATCACCTCGAAGTCGAATCCCGCCTTCTCGCCCCCGGCGGCGTACCCGACCAGGTCCTTCGGTCCGGCCTGTTCGGTCATGAGTGTGTAGCCGATGCGCATCGAAGCCTCCTTCGCGTCGACCTCCGCGTACCCGCCCGTTCCCGGGATCAACCGGACGTTTATCCGGCGAATCGAACGGGGTACCTGATCCGGAGAAGGAGAGGAGCCGCGATGCCGCAGCAGGCTTGGAGCGACAAACGAGAACGTCAGTACGAGCACATCAAGGATTCGGCGAAGGACCGGGGCGCGAGCACCGACCGGGCCGAGGAGATCGCCGCGCGGACGGTCAACAAGAACCGCGCGCGGTCGGGCGAGTCCCGCGAGGCGAGCCGGACGTCCCTGGAGGACATGTCACCGCAGCGGCGTGGTGGCAAGCGGTCCGGGAACCGGCAGGGCCCTAACGGCCCGACGAAGGACCAGCTGTACAACGAGGCGAAGCAGCGCAACGTCAAGGGCAGGTCGAAGATGTCCAAAAAGGAGCTTCAACGAGCTCTTGGCCGTTGAGCACGCGTCCCGCGGCGGATCCCCGTCGCGGTCATCCCACGGCCATGGACGGACGGATTTCGTAATGGACGCATACCGGCGGGGCGGCCTGACCCCGCAGACCCGGTTCCAGGGGGACGGCCGGTCCGACCGGGTCGAACTCCGTCTGCCCGCCGAGGCGGAGCAGATCCCTCTCGTCCGCACGCTCACCCACGGTGTGGTGGCCCGCGCGGACTTCGGCTTGGACGCCATTTCAGACGCGAAGATGGCCGTCGACGAAGCCTGTTCCCAACTCGTCCAGCCCGCGGAACTTGGAGCCGTTCTTTGTTGTGTCTTTCACGAGATACCGGAAGGAATCGCCGTCTCGATCTCGACGCGGACGAGCAAGCCCCATCTGCCGAGCGAGACGACCTTCGGCTGGCACGTCTTGACGACCTTGACCGGGTCGGTGACCGCGCGATGCGAACCGATCCCCGGCGAACAGGGGGGCACGACGACGATCGAGCTCGTCCTGACCCCGGGAACGAGCGACGGGTGAGTGGCGAGCGCAAGACACTCAGCCGGCAGGTGGACGACTACGCCCACTGCGAACCCCTCTTCGAGGAGTTGTCGTCGCTGCCGGAGGACTCGCCGCGCCGCCAAGACCTGCGGGCCCGGCTCGTCACCGAGCTCCTGCCGCTCGCCGAGCACATCGCCACCAGGTTCTCCGGCCGGGGCGAACCCCGCGAGGACCTCGTGCAGGTGGCGCGGATCGGCCTGATCAACGCGGTCGACCGGTTCGACCCCGGCCGTGGGCACGATTTCCTCTCGTTCGCCGTGCCCACGGTGATGGGCGAGGTCCGGCGGCACTTCCGGGACACCGGCTGGTCGGTCCGGGTACCGAGGCGGCTCAAGGAACTCCACGTCTCGCTCAGCCAGGGCACGGCCGCGCTGTCCCAGCGCCTCGGCCGCGCGCCGACTCCGACCGAGCTCGCCGAATACCTCGATCTCGAGGTCAACGACGTGCGCGAAGGGCTGCTGGCCGGCCAGGCGTACCAAACGTTGTCGGTCGACAAACCGGTCCACGAAAACGCCACCGAGGCCCTCTCGCTCGCCGACACGATCGGCGAGGAGGACCACGACATGGCCTTGGTGGAGACCCACGAGGCGCTGCAACCGCTGCTGCGGGAACTCCCGAAGCGCGAACGCGCGATCCTCGTCATGCGGTTCTTCGGCGGCTACACCCAGACGCAGATCGCGGAACGGATCGGCATCTCGCAGATGCACGTTTCGCGGCTCCTGTCGCAGACGCTCGAACAGCTGCGCGGGAAGCTCTCGGAGTAGCGGGCTCTCCAGCCGTAACTCGCGTGCTCACAGGCGTAACTCGCGTGATTGGAGCCGTAACTCGCGAGTTACGGCTCCAATCACGCGAGTTACGGCTTCAAGCACGCGAGTTACGGCTTCAAGCACGCGAGTTACGGCCCCCTTCACGTATGAGGGCTACGCGGGTTTCAGCGGATCGTGCCCCACCGACATCAGCTTGTGCCGCCAATGCGCCTGGCCCGCGACCGGTTCCAGGTCGTCGCGCCGCTCGTCCGTCACCCGGCGGACGACCGAACGCATCACCCGCTCGTCCTCGGCGGTGAGGTCGGTCCGGCGCTTGCCGAGGATGCCCAGCACATGCCGCCCGGTCGGCGTCCCCGCCTGGTCTGGCAGTGCTTCGTCCTCGTCGTCGGCCGACCGCGTGCGCAGCCAGTCGGCCAGTTCCCGCGAGGTCATGTTGACCACGCGATGGAATTCTTCCCACAGTTCGTCATCGATCTCGTGCACGGCGAAACCTCCTGCCAGCACTCGACTTCTACGGCGTCGTGTACGGCGCCTGCTGTTCGATCGACGGGCTCGCCGCCGGGTAACGGCCGTCCTGCCCGGGCACCGGCGTCACGGTCGTGCCCTGCTGTTCGGGCTCGACGCGCTGCCTGGGGCGGTTGATGACCGCTTCGGCCTCCTGCTCACCACGGATCCGCGAGAGCACGCTGAGCGTGATCGCGTGGGCGATGGCCAGTACCAGCAGCAGAACACCGAGCCTGCCCACCACACCGGGCAGGTCGCTGCCCCCGATGTCGATGGTCGACAGCAGCGCCAAAACCCCCAACGTCGCGAGGTGGAACAGCACCGTCACCAGCCAGGTCATGGACGCGCCCGCGGCCGGATCCCCGTGGGAACCGCGCAGGTAGCGCTTACCGCTCTGGTAGATGATCAGACCGTCGAGCATGACCAGCGCCACCCCGATGACGAGGAAGGCCACGTATGCGTTGGTAGTCATGCCGGAACGCTCCCTTCGTAATGGACCTCACCCCATGAGATACCCGGGACCTTCCCCTGGAAAACGCCGTCTTCCAGGGGAAGGTCCCGGGCGGTGGTCAGCTGCCGGGGCGGTCCACGTCACCGCGCCACGCGCCGGACTCGCGGCCGCGGCTTTCGATGAAGTCCTTGAACCGCTTCATGTCGCCCTTGATCCGGCGGTCGAGCACGCCGAGTTTGTCGGCGACGTTCTCGGCGAAGCCTTCCGGGTCGATCTCCATCTGCGCCGTGACACGGGTCTTGTTGTCGTCCAGGCGATGGAAGGTGATGACGCCCGCGTGGTCGGGACCGGAGTCCGACGTCCACGCGACACGTTCGTCGGGATGTTGTTCGGTGATCGTCGCGTCGAATTCCCGGCTCACCCCACCGAATTTGGTCACCCAGTGGGTGTGGGTCGCGTCGACCTGACGGATCTCTTCGACACCTTCCATGAACTGCGGGAAGCTCTCGAACTGAGTCCACTGGTTGTACGCGGTCTTCACCGGGACTTCGACGTCCACCATTTCGGTGATCGTGCTCATGCATCCTCCTGTCGGTTGGGTGCTTTTCGAGCCGGCACTCCCCGGCTACCCGGCGCTCAGTGGAGCGAAACACGCTGTGATTGACCCGCCGGACGGCCGGGTACCCGGCGGGCAGAACGCTCCGAGGAGGTGCCCCATGATCGAAGAGACCCACCGGAAGCCGCCCGAGGAAAGGTCGGTCGGCGAACTGGTTTCCGATCTCGGCGACGAGGTCAAACACCTGGTCCGCGACGAGATCCGGCTCGCCGTGTTCGAGTTGCAGGGCAAGGGGAAGAAAATGGGCGTCGGCGCCGGATTGTTCGGTGCCGCGGGTGTTTTCGCGCTCTTCGGCCTGGCGACCCTGATCGCCGCGGTGGTGCTGGCGCTCGCCCTGGTCATGCCCGCCTGGCTGGCGGCCGTGGTGACGGGCGCGGCGCTGCTGCTGATCGGCGGGCTTTCCGCCGTCGTCGGCAAGAAGGAGGTCGCGAGCGCGACCCCGCCGGTGCCGGAAGAAGCCATCGAGGGCGTCCGCGACGACGTCGACACCGTCAAGCAAGGAGTGCGCTCATGAGCGATTTCCCCAAGAACGCCGAAGAAGCCCGCGCCGACCGCGACGTGACGCGCGAAGAACTCACCGAGACCCTCGACGCGCTGGGCAAGAAGATGGACGTCAAGGCGAGGGTGAACGACAACCTCGACGCGAAGGTCGATCAGGCCAGCGCCAAGATCTCCGACAAGGTTTCCGAGCCCGCGGGCGAAAAGTTCCGCCAGGGCACCGAAATCGTCCGCGCCAACCCCCTGCCGATCTTCGCCGGTGTGCTCGCGCTGCTCGTCACGATCCGGCTGATCCTGCGAAAGAGGTCGTCGTGAACAAGGTTCTCTACAAACCGCTGAACATGGTCGTGAGCGCCGCGGGCGGGGTGCTCGCCGGGATCGCGTTCAAACAGATCTGGAAACGCGTGAGCGGTGAGGAAGACGCGCCGAACGCCACCGACCGGGACTTCACCTGGACCCAGGTGATCGTCGCGGCCGCCGCGCAGGGCGCGATCTTCGGTGCGGTGAAGGCGGCCACGGAACGGGCCGGCGCGGTCGGCTACCGCAAGGCGACCGGCGATTGGCCCACGGAGGACTGACGATGCGCGTGGTGATCATCGGAGGCGGCTTCGCCGGGTATAACGCGGCGAAGACCCTGCTCAAATCGGTCGGCGACGACACCGAGATCGTGGTGCTGAACCCGACCGACTACTTCCTCTATCTTCCCCTGCTGCCCGAGGTCGCCGCCGGGATCTTGGAACCGCGCCGGATCTCGGTGTCCATTCCCGGCACGCTGCGCGGTGTGCGCCTCGTGCTCGGCACCGCGACCTCGGTCGACTTCGACGGCCACACGGTGACCTACACCGACCCCGAGGACCGCGAGCGCCACCTCGGCTACGACCGCCTGGTGCTCGCCGCGGGCAGTGTCAACAAGCTGCTGCCGATCCCCGGCGTGCCGGAATACGCCCACGGCTTCCGTGGCCTGCCCGAAGCCCTGTACCTGCGGGACCACATCACCCGGCAGATAGAGCTCGCCGCCTCCGCCGAGGGTCCGGCCGAACGCGACGCACGCTGCACGTTCGTGGTGGTCGGCGCCGGGTACACCGGCACGGAGGTCGCCGCGCAGGGGCCGGCGTTCACCGCCGCGCTCGCCGCCCGGCACCCCGAACTGAAGGAACAGAAGATCCGGTGGCTGCTGCTGGATCTGGCCGACCGGGTCCTGCCGGAACTCGACCGGCGGCTCGGCACCACCGCGGACGAGGTGTTGCGCGCACGCGGCGTCGAAGTGCTGATGAAGACGTCGATCGAGGACGCCGGCGAGAAGGGCGTCAGGCTCACCACCGGGGAAACCGTGCCGACCCACACCCTGGTGTGGTGCGTCGGCGTCCGGCCGGATCCGCTCATCGAGGACCTCGGGCTGAAGACCGCCAAGGGCAGGCTGGTCGTGACGGCGCAGCTGAACGTTCCCGGACGGCGCGACGTCTACGCGTGCGGAGACGCGGCGGCCGTGCCGGATCTGACCAGGCCCGGCGAATACACGCCGATGACGGCCCAGCACGCCGAACGGCAGGGCAAACTCGCCGGCAAGAACGTGGCGGCGTCCCTGGGACACGGTTCGCACGGCACCTACCGGCACCACGACCTCGGCTTCGTCGTCGACCTCGGCGCCCACCAGGCGGCCGCGAATCCCTTGCACATCCCGCTTTCCGGAATCGCCGCGAAGGCGGTCACCCGCGGCTACCACCTGCTGGCCATGCCGGGCAACCGGCTGCGGACCGCCACCGACTGGGCCTTGGAGGCGGTGACGAAACGGCAGACCGTCCAATTAGGACTCGTACGCTCGGGTTCGGTGCCGCTGGACACGGATTCCCCCGAACTCCCCCGCACGAACTGCTAGAGGAGACGCCCATGACCGCCGAATCCGATCCCGTCCGCGCCGAAGGCCCCTCCGTGGTCACCGAAGGCGGTGACGAAGCGGCGAAACTGCTGGTCCTCGACCCCGCGGGCGAGGGGAAGCACGGCGAACTCCCGGCGACATGGCGTCCGCTCGCGGCCCAGCGTCAGGTCATCTGGTGCAGGCTGCCCGTCGACGGCGCGCTCAGCCAGGCCGAAGACGTCCTCGGTGACGCGGAACCCGGTGGCCCGCCGATCGACGTGGTGGCCGCCGGCGGCTCGGCCGCGGACGCGCTGCGGCTGGCCGAACGTCATCCCGGCGCCGCGTCCCATGTCCTGCTGGTCGACCCGGTGCCGGACGGGTCGTCCGAACTGGCCGAACGGGTGCGCTCCGGCGGGACCGCGGTGGACGTGCTCCCCCACAGCACCGGCGAGCCGTACAACCGGGTCCCGCCACCGCTGCCGCTCGGGCATCCGGACGTCGTCGCGGGGGTCACCAAGATCCTCGAGGACGTTTAGCCGCCGGAACGGGGCGGTATCCGGCGGCCATGAGCGAAACCGTTGCGGACCATGTTCTGACCAGGCTGCGCGAATGGGACGTGGAGCAGGTCTTCGCCTATCCCGGCGACGGCATCAACGGGCTGGTGACCGCGTTCGGCGCGGCGAAGGACAAGCCACGTTTCGTGCAGACGCGCCATGAGGAGATGGCGGCGTTCGCGGCCGTCGGGTACGCGAAGCTGAGCGGACGGCCCGGTGTCTGCATGGCGACGTCCGGCCCCGGGGCGATCCACCTGCTCAACGGCCTCTACGACGCCAAACTCGACCACGTGCCGGTGGTGGCGATCGTCGGCCAGACCGCGCGCAGCGCGATGGGCGGCAGCTACCAGCAGGAGGTGGACCTGCAGGCGCTGTTCAAGGACGTCGCGAGCGAATACCTCGTCGAGGTCAACGTCCCCGAACAGCTGCCGAACGCCCTCGACCGCGCTCTCCGCACGGCCATCGCCCAGCGCGCGCCCACGGCGCTGATCATCCCGGCGGATCTGCAGGAGGAGACCTATCGGCCGCCGCAGCACGAGTTCAAGCACGTGCCGTCCTCCCCGCCCGATCACCCGCGGGCCAGTGTCATCCCGCCATCGGAGGAGGTCGCCCGCGCCGCGGAGGTGCTGAACGCGGGCGAAAAGGTCGCGATCCTGGTCGGGCAGGGCGCGCGCAACGCCGTCACCGAAGTGCGCGAGGTGGCCGAGCTCACCGGCGCCGGAGTGGCGAAAGCGTTGCTGGGCAAGGATGTCCTGCCCGACGATCTGCCGTACGTCACCGGCTCCATCGGGCTGCTCGGCACACGGCCGACGTACGAGATGATGCGGGACTGCGACACGCTCCTGATCGTCGGCTCGAACATGCCGTATGCGCAGTTCCTGCCGGAATTCGGCCAGGCGCGGGCAGTCCAGATCGACATCGATCCGCGGTTCCTCGGGTTGCGTTATCCGACCGAGGTCAATCTGCTCGGCGACGCGAAGGGCACCTTGCAGCAACTGATCCCTTTGCTGGAAAGGAAAACCGAGCGCGGCTGGCGTGAGCGGGTCGAAAAGAACGTCGGCGAATGGCAGGAAACGCTGACCCGGCAGGCGATGCTGGACGCGGAACCGGTCAACCCGATGCGGATCGTGCACGAGCTGTCCGAGCGGATCCCCGAGGACGCCATCGTCACCGCGGACTCCGGTTCCGCCACCAACTGGTACGCCAGGAACCTCCGGATGCGCGGCCGCATGCGTGGCACGCTTTCCGGCACCCTCGCGACGATGGGTTCCGGTGTCCCCTACGCGATCGGCGCGAAGTTCGCCCATCCCGGCCGGCCGGTGATCGCGCTGGTCGGCGACGGCGCGATGCAGATGAACGGGATGGCGGAACTGCTCACCATCGCCCGGTACCGCGAACTGTGGACGGATCCGCGATGCGTCATCTGCGTGTTCCACAACGGTGATCTGAACCAGGTCACCTGGGAACTGCGCGCCATGGGCGGCGCGCCGAAGTTCGAACCGTCGCAAAGCCTGCCGGAAGTGTCCTATTCGGACTTCGCGCTGGAGATCGGCCTGGGCGGGATCGCCGTCGACGATCCCGCTCAGCTGGGCGAAGCGTGGGACATCGCGCTGTCGACCGACGTGCCGACCGTGCTCGACGTCCGCTGCGACCCCGAAGTGCCGCCCATTCCGCCGCACGCCACGTTCGATCAGGTGAAGGCCATGACCGAAGCCGTCCTCAAGGGCGAGCCCGACGCCTGGCACCTGCTGACGCAGGGCATCAAGACGAAGGTGCAGGAACTGCTGCCCTCGCGCCGCTGAGGTTCACGCGCTGGCGCCGCCGTCGAGGACGATGTCGTGCCCCACGACGTACGCGGACTCGTCGGAAGCCAGCCACAGGACCGCCGCGGCGATCTCCTCGACCGCGCCGATCCGGCCGAGCGGGATGACCGCGCCGAGCCGGGCGGCGCGGTCGGCCTCGGACTCACCCGGCCGGAACGACATACCGGTGTCGGTGGCGCCGGGGCTGACCGCGTTGATCCGGATACCCTCGGCGATGTGGTCGCGGGCGGCGGTCCTGGTCAGCACGTCCACGGCGGCCTTCGAAGCGGCGTACGCGGCCATTCCCGGCAGGCGGGTGTGCGAGCCGATGTTGGACGACATGTTGACGATGGCTCCCCCGCCGCCCTTCCGCATCTGGGCGATCTCGTGCTTCATGGACAGCCAGGTGCCCGTGAGGTTCGTTCGCATGACGGCGTCGAAGCCGTCTTCGTCGAGATCCGCCGTCGGCGCGGGGCTGCCGAGGACGCCGGCGTTGTTGAACGCGATGTCGAGTTTGCCGTGCCTCCGCACGGTCTCGGCGACGAGACGCTCGACTTCGGTGCCGACACTCACGTCCGCGGTCACCGCGTCGGCCGTTCCGCCGTCCGCCTCGATCTCCTTCACGGTCTGACGCAGCTTCTCGCCGTCCCGCCCGGAAACGACGACCTGAGCACCTTCGCGCGCGAAGGCCGTCGCCGTGGCGCGCCCGATCCCGGATCCTCCCCCGGTGACCAGGACGACCTTGCCGCTGAATCGCTTCCCCACAGTAGCTACCATTTTCTGGTCCGATCGTTCCATTATCAGTGTTTGCGAGCGGCTTCGAGGACCGCGATGGCCTGCCTCGCCGTCGCCTTGGCGCGCGCCGCGGGATCCGGTCCCTTGCTCAGCACCCGCATACCCTGCAGGACGGTGAGCAGGAAGCCGGCCAGCTCTTCGGGATCGGCGGCCGCGTCGAGCTCGCCCTGCGCCTTCGCCCGGCTCAAGGCCATCCGCACCGCCAGCTCGAGCGCGTCCCAGCTGCGCTCGATCACCCGCACGACCTCGGGATCCTTCGGCATCATCTCCATGGCGGCATTGACGACGAAACAGCCTTTGCGCCCCGATTCGCCCAGGATTTCGGCGAGATAGCGGTCGATGAGCCGTCGCACTCCGTCGAGCGCGGGCCCCGGCCCGGCGAAGTCCTCGACGAACCGCTCGTTGCCCCGGGCGATGTAGCGATTCAAGGCCGTCAGGTACAGCTCGTGCTTGGTGCCGAAGGTCGCGTACAGGCTCGCCTTGCCGATGCCGAGCTCGGCGACCAGGTCACTGACGGAGGTGGCTTCGTAGCCCTGCCGCCAGAACAGTTCCAGCGCGGCTTCGCAGGCCGCGTCGACGTCGAATTCCTTCACCCTGGACACGACGGAAGCTTAACCACATCTGGACCGATCGGTCAAATAAGCGGCGGTTCACCGTTTGGCCTCGTGAGTGGTAAGGACGGTTAGAACCGTCCTTACCACTCACGAGACCCGACCCACGCCCCACCGCCGCCCTTGGTCGCTTGAAGTACGTGAAGGCCCCCTTCCCTACCCTCAAGGTAGGCAAGGAGGCCTTCACGGACCTGCAAGGTCAGCTACCCGAGTCGTAAGCCGTCCGGGCCTCTTCCACCTTCGGCAGGTTCTCCGTCGACCAGTCCGCGAGGGTCGCGAACAGCGGTGCCAGGCTCCGCCCGAGGTCGCTGATCTCGTACTCGACCCGAGGCGGCACCTCGGCGTGATAGGTCCGGGTGATCAGGCCGTCGCGTTCCAGTTGCCGCAGCCGTTGCGTCAGCACCTTCGGCGTGATCGTGCCGATGCGCCGCTCGAGTTCGACGAACCGCTGCCTGCCGAACTCGTTGAGCGCCCACAGGATCGGCGTGGTCCAGCGGCTGAAGACGAGGTCGACCACCGGGGCGATCGGGCAGGCCTGGTCGGGTGTGGTCGAGGCGTCGGCGCGCATGAGGCCAAGGTACGCGGGTTGCCGAGTTGTCATGATCCGGACACCCCATGACCCCACCTGTGCGCGTAACGTTCTGTTATGGACTTGACCACCGAAAGGCTCGTCGTCCGTGATTGGTCCGAGGACGACGCCGAAGCCGCGCTGGCGATCTACGGCACCACCGACGTGACCCGTTGGCTCACCCCGGCGATGGACCGGGTGACCGACGCGGCGGCCATGCGCTCGGTTCTGCAGGCCTGGCAGCAGGCGCAGCCGAATCTCGTGCCGCCGCGCGGGAGATGGGCGGTGCGGCGCAAGGAAGACGGCATGGTCGTCGGCGGGCTGGGCATCCATCTGCTGCCACCGTTCGAAGAGGACCTGGAGATCAGCTGGCAGCTGCATCCGGACGCCTGGGGCGAGGGCTACGCCTCCGAGGCCGCCCGCGCGCTGATCGGCTGGGCGTTCACCCAGGACACGGACGAACTCTTCGCCGTCGCCCGCCCGAACAACACGCGCGCCATCGCGACCGCGAAACGGCTCGGCATGGTCTGGGTCGGGGAAACCGACAAGTACTACGACCTTCGCCTGCAGGTGTACCGGATCCGGCACACGGACACGATTTAGGCACTGTCCACACGGGACACTTCGCCCGAGACCGCGTGCCCCGCTCCGCGCCCGTCCGCCGTGGCGACGATCCGGCCCCGCTCGACCCGGATCGCGGCCTCGGTCTCGTCGCTGACCGCGAGCACGCCCGCCGCGGCAGCCAGTGTCCCGGTCGCGTCGCACACCACGCGCACCCCCGGCCACGCCGGTTCCGGGAAGGCCTGCCGCAGGCCGCCGCACACTTCCGCGACGATCAGCCGGGTCAACGGCACCAGCTCGTCGGGGTCACTCGTCACGGCGACGACGGTGACCTCGCGGCCCGACGCCCGGACGGCCTCTTCCGCCGCGGCCAGGCGATGAGTGCCCAGGACGACGACCACGCCGTCGCCGGGCACGAAGGATTCGGCGCGTACGAGGTCGACGGCACCGGGCGGTGACCACGGCCGGTCGGCGGTCTGCGCCGGGGGCACGATCACCGGTGGCGCCCACCAGTCGTTGAAGGCCAGCCCCGCCAGCCGTTCGCACGCGCTCACGACATCGAAGGGCTCGACGAGCCCCGGCGCGGTGGCCGCCAGCTGCCCGGCGCCGTGCAGGGTGGTCAGCACGGTCTCCGCGAGCCGGACCCGGCGCGGGATCGGCGATCCCGCCTGCCGCTCCGGCGGGTCGAGCCGTTCCAGCGCGAGCCCGAGCAGCAGCCCGTTGAGCTTCACCAGCTGGGCGAACGGGCGCCGGACGTGCTCGTCCGCGAGCACCTCCGGCATCAGGTCGCGGGCGAGGCCGGCCTGGTCCTCGTCCAGGGGAAGCGCCGCCACCCGAGCTCTGGCCAGCGCGCCCAGCGCACCCTCGAGTGTCTCGCCGGGCACGGCGTGCGGCGCACCGGCGGACCGTTCGGCCAGCTCGGCGAGGACGGCGAAGTACAGCGCGCGCTTCCCCGGGAAATTCGAGTAGACCGCCCCGCGGGTGAGTTCCGCCCGTTCGGCGATGACGTCGATCTTGGCGTCCCGGAAGCCCTGTTCCGCGAACTCGTCACGCGCGGCGGCCAGCACCTTCGCGCGATTGCGCTCCTGCGTCTCCGCCCTGCTCAGCCGGACCATCGGCCTCCCGTCAGCCAGCACGATTGCTCTCGGACCCAGATCAAGATACCTTGACCATTCAGATGATGAGAACATCTGATTTGAACATCCGAACTGGGAGAGCCACCTTGTCCGACGTTCCCGAGATCCTCCTGACCGACCCCGAGGTCCTGCGTGACCCGTTCACCGCCTACGGCCCCGTCCGCGAGCGCTCCCCGATCGCCAAACTCTCCGCGCCGGGGTTCTCGATGTGGGCGGTCCTGCGCCACGAAGAGGCACGGAAGATGTTGAGCGACCCGCGTTTCGCCCTGAGCGCGAACAGCTATCAGCGCATGGACATCCCCGACCACTGCCGCCCGTACATGCGGACGATGCAGGAGGTCGAGGGCCCGGAACACCTCCGGCTCCGGCGGCTCGTGGCCCCGGCGTTCACCCCACGCAAGGCCGCCGCACTCCGCGAGGGGATCGAGCGGCTCGTGGAAACCCTCCTCGACGAACTCGCCGGAGAGGACCGCATCGACCTGGTCACCGCGTTCGCGCGCCCGCTGCCGGTGGACGTGATCTGCGCGCTGGTCGGCATCCCCGAAGCCGACCGTCCGCGGTGGCGCGAATACGGCGCCCTGGTCTCGGCCGGCGACGGGGCGGGGCTCGCGAAGGCGGTCCCCGGAATCGTCGAGGGCGCACTCGCCGCCATCGCGGAACGGAAGCTCGAACCGGCCGAGGACGCCCTCTCGCAACTGCTCAGGATCCAGGCCGAAGACGGCGACAGGCTCAGCGAAACCGAACTGGTCGCCCTTGTCTGGCAACTCGTGCTGGGCGGCCAGGTACCCGGCAACCTCATCGCCAACGCCGTCGAAATCCTGCTCTCCCACCCTGAACAGCTGACCGAACTCCGTGACGATCCGACGCTCATGCCCGGCGCGGTCGAGGAGGTGATGCGCTGGCAGAGCCCGCAGTTGCTGACCCTCCCCCGGTTCGCCACCACGGACGTCCGGATCGGCGATGTCCTCATCCCCGAAGGAGAACCTGTTACCGTCGCGATCGCCGCGGCGAACCGGGACCCCAGGGCATTCGGAGACCCGGACGTCTTCGACATCCGGCGCGCGGCGGGACCGTCGTGGCATCTCGCCTTCGCCCACGGGCCGCACTTCTGCCTCGGCGCTTCACTGGCCAGGGTTCAGGTCGAAGTCGCGCTCACCGGCCTGCTGCGCAGGTTCCCCGATCTCGCCCTCGCCGACGGCCTCCTGCGGATCCCGGACCCGGGCACCTGGCGGCTGAACGCCCTGCCGGTCACGCTGCACGCCACGGTTGCAAACTGAAACACGTTCTAATAACGTGACCGCCTGTGAGACACGGGATCGTACTGTTCACCAGTGACCGGGGCATCACTCCGGCGGCGGCCGCGCGGGCGGCCGAAGCCGCCGGTTTCGACGCCTTCCACGTGCCCGAACACACGCACATCCCGGTCAAACGGGAGGCTCCGCATCCGCGCACCGGCGACTCGTCGCTCCCCGACGACCGCTACCTGCGCACACTGGACCCGTGGGTCGCCTTGGCCACGGCGGCCTCGGTGACCACGCGGATCCGGCTCGCGACGGCGGTGGCCCTCCCGGTCGAGAGCGATCCGATCACGCTGGCGAAGACCATCGCCAGCCTCGACCACCTCTCGGCCGGGCGGGTCACGCTCGGCGTCGGCTTCGGCTGGAACGTCGACGAACTGGCCGATCACGGTGTCCCCGGCGGCAAACGCCGGACGGTGCTGCGCGAGTACCTGGAAGCGATGCGCGCGCTCTGGACGCAGGACGAAGCCTCGTACGCGGGCGAGTTCGTCTCGTTCGGCGCCAGCTGGGCGTGGCCGAAACCGGCCCAAGCGCATATCCCGGTGATCGTCGGCGCCGGCGCGACGGAGAAGACGTTCCGCTGGATCGCGAAATCGGCCGACGGATGGCTCACCACACCCGGCGACACGGACATCGAGGACAAAGCGCGGCGGCTGCGCGAGATCTGGCACGAAGAGGGCCGCGCCGGCGAACCGGAGATCTCGGCGCTCGGCGTCCGCCCGGATCCGGAAAAGCTGGCCGCGCTGGAAGCGGCCGGGGTCACCGAGACGATCTTCGGTCTCCCGGACCGCTCCCCCGAGGAGGTCGAGGCCTGGCTTCAGCGCCTCGCCGGGAAACTCAGCCTGCCCGCTGCGAGTCGATGAGGTACCGGCCCTCCTTCTGGACCAGGACGAAGGTCTCCCGCCCCGTCGTGGTCCCGCCGGAGGCCCGCACGTAGGTGAGCGTCGCCGTCACCGTGTTGCCGGATTCGGTCACGTTCGACACGGTCACCGCGCTGAATTGCCTCCAGTAGTTCGAATACCGCTCGAAGCTCTGGTTCCTGGTCTGCTTGAAGTTGTCGCTCAGCGTCGCGAACCCCGCCTGGAGATTCCCCGGGATGAGGGCGTAGTAGGCCGAGAGCGCCTGGCCCGGTGTCTGCGCCGGAGGCGGGGCTGCCGAGGACGACGAAGACGGTGTCGAGGGCGGCGCTGAGGATGGCGACGGCGGCGGCGCGACCGGCTCCGAGGTGGTCGGGGCCGCCGACTGCGACTGGGAAGCCGGCGGCGGAGCCTGCCCCGTCGAGGCGTCGTCGTCACGGTTGAGCACCACGACCACGGCCGCGGCGGCGGCCGCCGCGAGCACGAGGAACACCGCGAGCACGCCGATCAGCATTCCCTTGCGTGCCTTCGGCGGCGGCTCCTCCGCGACGAGCGTCGTCGGCTCCCCCGCCGCGAGCGCGCGCAGCTCCCGCTCGGTCTCGGACATCGTCGGCCTGCTGTCCGGCCGGACGTCGAGCAGCCGGTTCAGCAGCGGTGTCAGGATCCCGGACCTGGTCGGCGGGGTGATCTCGCCGCTCGACGCGCGGTACAGCAAGGCGATCGGGTTCTCGGCCGTGCCGTACGGCGTGCCGCCTTCGAGCGCGGTGTACAGCGTCGCGCCGAGTGAGAAGACGTCGGAAGCGGACGTGGCGTCCTCGCCGCGGGCCACCTCGGGCGCCAGGAACGCCGGTGTCCCGGAGATCTCGCCGGTCGCGGTGAGCTGGACGTCGCCCATCGCCCGCGAGATCCCGAAGTCGGTGATCTTGACCGTGTCGTCGTCACCCAGCAGGACGTTGCCGGGCTTGATGTCGCGGTGGACGATGCCCGCCCGGTGCGCGGCCGCCAGCGCCGAACAGAGCTGGATGCCGAGGCGGATGACGTCGTCGACCTCCATCGGCCCCTCGCGCAGCTTCTCCGCGAGGCTGGTCGAGGGCAGGTACTCCATGATGATCCACGGGCGGTCCTGCTCGTCGATCACCCCGAAGACGGTGATGGCGTGCGGATGCACCAGCCGGGCGGCGATCCTGGCCTCGCGCAGCGCACGGTTCTTGGCCTCGTCGGCCTTCTGCTCC
>Ga0307518_10001220_pt1 | contig 19279 bp, 19 predicted proteins | sample 25_EM_MG_FD_203889 | JGI IMG/M metagenome (GOLD analysis project Ga0307518, IMG submission 203889) | Populus trichocarpa ectomycorrhiza microbial communities from riparian zone in the Pacific Northwest, United States - 25_EM | ecosystem: Host-associated > Plants > Roots > Unclassified | place...
ATTCCGCGCGTCTCGATCAGCGACGACCACGGCAAGACGTGGACCGCGCCGAAGGTGCTCACCACGCAGCTCGGGTTCGGCACCGCGCCGGGCTGGCTCGCGACCGGCCCGTCACACGGCATCGTGCTGACGCGCGGCGCGCACGCCGGGCGGATCGTCGCCGGGATGAGTTACACCGTCGACGGCAAGAACAGCGGCGCGCTCATCTACAGCGACGACCAAGGTGTCACCTGGAAACGCGGCGCCACCGACACGCCGGCCGCGACGGCCGGGCTCAACCCGCAGGAGATCAGCGTCACCGAACTGCTCGACGGCCGTGTCTACGCCGCGGCGCGCAACCAGGCCAACAACGACGACAAATGCCTCAGCGGCGGCGCGAAGAACCGTGCCTACGCCATCAGTTCCGACGGCGGGGCGAGCTTCTCCACCAAGTTCACCTTCGAGGAGGACTTGATCACACCGGTGGTGCAGGCCTCGACCGTGCGGATGACCGCGACCGACAAGGCGGGCAAGTACAACCGGATCCTGTTCGCCGCGCCGTCGGTCTGCGACCGCCGCAAGGAACTCGTCGTCCGGTCGTCGTTCGACGAAGGCGCGAACTGGCAGGGCAACTCCGCCGGAACCCTGGTGTGGAGCGGTGACGCCGCGTACTCCGACATGGTCCAGCTCTCGTCGGGCTCGGTCGGCGTGCTGTACGAAGCGGGCCCGGCGGGCAACGCCAACGAGACCATCCGCTTCTCGGCCGTCACCGACACGACCCTCGGTGCCCCGGTCTGCGGCGGCGGATACGGCGTGATCGACTCGGAACCCCTCGGGACGGCGGGCACGGTTTACCTGTCCTACAACGCTTCCAACGGACAGAACTGTGTCAGCACGATGAAGAGCGAAGCGGCGGGTACCGCGACCGCGACGTCGGCCTACCTCGAAGTGTCGGGGTCGGCCCGGATCACCGACTCCGGCTCGTTCGCGTGGTTCGCCGGTCCGGTGCGGGCGGCCGCGGCGGGCAAATGCGTGAAATGGGGCGGTTCCGCGGGCGGGACGAAGTACGACAGCCCGTCCGAACACTGCGGCTGAGCACTGGGTCTCGTGAGTGGTAAGGACGGTTAGAACCGTCCTTACCACTCACGAGGTCAGGCGCGGCGCGTCACCCACCAGAGCCTCGCGCCCAGCACCGCGGCGACCGCGGCCGCGGCGGTGAGCCACCAGAACGTCGCGCGGAACGCCGGATCCGCGCCCGCGGGCAACAGATTCGCCAGTACGACGGCGAACAGGGCGGTCCCGGCGGCTCCGCCGACCCGGCTGACGATGTTGATCTGCGCGGCGGCGTCGGGCAGCTGGTCCTTGGTGACGGCCGCGTACCCGGCCGTCGTCGCGGGCATCAGCAGGAAGGCCACGGCGATTCCCCTGGCCAGCAAGAGGATCTGCACGACGACACCGTCCGGCGGGAACCCGCCGATGGCGAAGGGGACGGTGGTGGCGAGCGTCGCGACGCTCCCCCAGGCGGCGACCAGTCCCGCGCCGTAGCGGTCGGTGAGCTTGCCCGAGATCGGCAACGCGATCGCCGAACCGAGCCCGAGCCCCATCAGCAGCAGCCCCGTCTCGACGACCCCGTTCCCACCGAGCACCTGGAAGTACAGCGGCAGCAGGAAAAGCGCGCCGAACAACGCGGGCGCGGCGAAGAAGGACAACGCGGCCGCCGCGGTGTAGACACGGCTCCGGAACAACGTCAGGTCCAAGACCGGGTTCTCCCGGCCCCACGACCGCCGGACGAACAACGCCAGCAGCACGACCCCCGCGACGAGCGGCGCCAGCACCCCCGCGCCGAATTCCTCGCCACCCTCACCCCAGGTGGTGAGCCCGTACAGCAGCGCCGGGATTCCCGCGCTCACCAGGACGAAACCGAGCCAGTCCGGCCGGGTCGCCGCCCCCTTCTCGCCGCGGGGCACCAAACGCAGCCCGAGTACCAGCGCGATCACGCCGACCGGGATGTTGATCAGGAACAGCCATTCCCAGGAAAGGCCGCGAAGCAGGACCCCGCCGAGAACCGGGCCGAACGTCGGGCCGACGCTCATCACGATGCCCAGCGTCCCCATGACGCGCCCGAGCCGGGCGGGGCCGACAGCCTGGCCGAGCACCGTTTGCCCAGCGGGCAGGAGCAGACCGGCGGCGAGGCCCTGCAGGACCCGCAGCCCGATCAGCCAGCCGATGTTCCCGGCGAGCGCGCACAGCACCGAAGCCACGGTGAACGCCGCCAGCGACACCAGCCAGACCCGGCCCGCGCCGAAGCGGCGGCTGAGCCAGCCGCACAACGGCAGCGCGACCGCCAGCGCGACCAGGTACGCGGTGAAAACCCATTGCACGGAAGCGATTCCGGCGCCGAGTTCACGGGTGAGCGTCTCGGCCCCGACCGCGAGGACCGTGGTGTCCAGCATGGTCATGAACGCGCCGAGCACGATCACCCAGGCCATCCGCCAGGCCTCGGCCGGAACCTTGTCCGGCGGCGGGACCGTCTTCGCCCGCCGTTCCAGCGAAACAGCCATCGGGATGTTCTCCTCACGTGCCCGGGGATCTTGACCCGGCTCACGCTAAGACCTCGACTTAAGTCAAGGTCAAGCGAAGAACGCCTCGATCACTTCGGCGGACGCAGCCGCGGGGAAAGCTTGGTGAGCGCCAAATCCTCCAGCCGGCCCGAGATCTCCGCGAGCCCGGCGTCGAACCGGTCCAGATCCACCCCCTTCTCGGACAGGTCTTCGCGAACGTGCTTCTCCACCTTCGCCCAGTCGTTGCGGTACCGGGTGGCGAGTTCCTTCCACGGCACACCGGCCAGCCCGGCGGTGAGGCCGTCGTCGTAGGCGAGCACGCCGCGCTCCATCAGGTACGCGATACCCGGGTAGCCGAGGTATCCCTGCCAGTAGGACCCGTTGTCGTTGGCCGTGATCGATCCCGCGGCCGGATCGTGGCGGACGTCGTAGGTCTTGGCCTTGTCCGACGACGTGACGCGTGCCGTGTCACCGTCGATCTCGACCCGCCCGTCGGCCACCGCGCCGAGCGCCTCGTAGATCTTGATGACCGGGGACGGCTTCCATGCGGTGGCCAACTCAGCCCTCGATCCTTTCGAGCAGGACGACGTCGACGGTGTCACCCTCCTCTTTGCCGATCGCCTTGCGCACGTCGGCCTTCACCGGCAGCTTGTGGGTGCCGTCCCCCAGCGCCATGAACGAGCTCCGGAACGGATGCCCGTCGATCGTCCCGCGCACCTTGACCAGTCCCCTGGTGCCGAAGAACTCGGCGGAGCCGGGCATGACCACGTACGTCCAGCCGCCCTTCTCCGGGCTCTTGAGCAGCTTCGCGGTGAACTGTTTCCTGTCCATGGATCAACCCTACGACAGGGCACCGACGAAACCGGTGCCTCAGAGGGTGACCCGGATGCGCACGCGGCGGCCGACATCGCGGGCCCATGCCCGGATCGACGGCCAGTCGCGGAAATCGCCGGCCCACGGGCCCGCCGCCATGATCTTCCAGAACAGGCCGCTCGCGGTGTCCGGGGTGAGTTTTCCGCCGAACGTGGCCGTGCGTTCGGCGTCGATCCTCGCGGCCAGCAGGGCGACTCCGGCGGGCAGGCTCACCCGTTTGCCCGCGGCGAGCGGCCCGCAGGGCCCGCTGTGGAACAACCAGACGGGGCGGTTCCGCAGCGCCTCCTCGTGCTCGGTGAGCAGGCGGACCGCCTCCGGGCGCCAGCGCCGGTGATACAGCGCGCTTCCCACGATCACCGCGCCGTACGGCTCGACGTCCTCGACCTCGGCCGCGTCCAGCAGCTCGGCCGTCAGACCGCCTTCCCGCAGCTCGGCGGCGATCACCTCGGCGATCTCCCTTGTCCCACCGGATCTGCCGGCGTGGACGACGAGCACTGCGGTCATGTCCCCATTGTCCGCGCGGCCGCAACCCGTGCCACCGTTCAGCCCATCGACACGCCGCATTCGGCTCACCTCTTCACCCGTCGGAGCGCTACCCGGGAGGCAGGAACGCCGGCCTCGCGGCCGGATCGGGTTCGTCGTAGTAGCGGTGGAACACGGCGGTCTGCCCGCCGGACAGCGGGGGCACGATCCAGCTCCACTCGGCCTGGCAACGGCGTCCCGCGCGTTCCTCCTTGGCGATGTGCATGAGGAACCGCCGCGATTCGGTGTGGTGGTCGGCGACGGTCACGCCCGCCGCGTCGAAGGAGTGCTGGACGGCCAGTGTCAGTTCGACCAGCGCGCGGTCGCGCCACAGGGTGCGTTCCGACTTCGTCGACAGGCCCATCAGATCCGCGATCACCGGCAGCAGGTCGTAGCGGTCGGCGTCGGCGAGATTGCGCGCACCGACCTCGGTGGCGAGATACCAGCCGTTGAACGGCGCCGCGGGGTAGGTGAGCCCGCCGACGACCAGCCGCATGTTGCTGATCGCCGGTACCGCGTGCCAGCGCAGGCCGAGCCCGGCGAACCACCGGTGGTCGGGATGCGACAACGGGACCTCCAGCACCGCGTCCGGCGGCAGCCGGAACAGGCTCCGCTCCCCCGGCTCGGTCTCGATGAGGAGCGGGAGAACGTCGAAGGACCCCTTCCGTTCGGGCGGCCGCCAGCCGTGCCGCTGGACGGTCTCGGTGAAGCCGGCGTGGCGCGGATCGCCCAGCACCGAGCCGTCGCCGAGCCGGTAGCCCGCGTACCGGACGAGCTGATCGTTGTGGATCTTCGGACCGGGCCCCGCCGGGCCGTCCGGCGCGAACACGGTGATGGTCGAGCGGATCCGGCCGCCCCGGGTCGCCTCACGCAGGTGGGCGACGCACTCGTCGGCGATCGCGGGGGCGCCTACGACGTCACGGCGGTCCCGCACCTTCAACCCCTGCCAGTACAGCCTGCCGATGCACCGGGCGGAGTTCCGCCAGGCCACCCTGGCGCCGAACTCGAGCTCGGCGGTCGTGTGCCGGTAGGTGCCGGTCGCGCCGATCTCGGCGCGGACCCGGTCGAGCCGCGCGTGCAGCCGCGCCTGCCCGCCGTCGGTTTCGGCGTGGAAGAGCCGGAGGAAGTCCTCGGCCTCCGCCACGTCCACGCTCCGTTCCCGCGGCCGCACCTCCGGAGGCAAGCGAGGGATATCCGTCACTCGCATGGACGCCGTCGCCACCTCGGCCTCCCACTCTCCGAATTCGACGCCGGCACCGGCGGCGGGAACGATCACCATTCCTCCTGCACTCGGAAATGCCCGGAGGCTCATACCTGATCGGCGAGCTGGCCGGGTCCGGACCAGACGAAAGACGATACCCCACACAAAGACGACCACGATCCACCAAATGGCAGAAGCTTCGACCGCGGTGACATTTCAGCAGGTGGAAAGCTTGCCGACGACAATATTTGGAATTGAGTAAGACTTCGCGGGATATTCACCGAGTTTCCTCGAACAAAACGATCACGGGCGGCCAAGATCACTTTATGATCGTCCTTAACCACTCTTTCGAGCGTATTCAGTCCTTGGCTCTTCTGCTCTTTCCCTGTGCCGGTGTATTGGCCCGCTTCCGCCGTCGCTAGAGTGCGGGGAGCTCCGAGGAGAAAGGAAAATCGTGGTCGACAGGCGGATTCCGGTCATCCTGGTCGCGGGCTTCCTCGGCTCCGGCAAGACCACCCTGCTCAACCACCTGCTGGCCAACCGGCAAGGTGCGCGGATCGGGGTCGTGGTCAACGACTTCGGCAGCATCGCGGTCGACGCGATGGCCGTCTCCGGCCAGGTCGACACCATGATGTCGTTCGGCAACGGCTGCCTGTGCTGCGCCGTCGACGCGAGCGGCCTCGACGCCATGCTCGCGAAGCTTTCGGAGGCCGAGGCCGGGATCGACGTCATCGTGATCGAAGCCAGCGGACTCGCCGAACCGCGTGACCTCATCCGCCTGATGATCGCCAGCGAGAACCCCGTCATCGCCTACGGCGGCCTGGTCGAGCTCGTCGACGCCGCCGAGTTCGAGACCACCCGGAAGCGGCACCCGGAGCTCGACGAGCATCTCGGGTTCGCCGACCTGGTCGTGCTCAACAAGACCGACCGGGCCGACGAGGAGACCCTGGCCAAACTGCGCGGCACGATCGACGAGGTCGCGCCCGGCACGCCGGTGATCGCGACCTCCCACGGCCGGATCGACCCCACCCTGTTCTTCGACGCCCGGCCGCGTGACCGGGTGGGCCAGATGTCGTTCGACGACCTCCGCGAGGAGGAGCACGACCACGAGCACCACTTCCACACCGCGTACGACAGCGTCGCCTTCACCACCGAACGCCCGCTGGACCCGCGACGGCTGATGGACTTCCTCGAACAGCGCCCCGGCGGGCTCTACCGGATCAAGGGTTTCCTCGACTTCGGCCCGAACGGCCCGCGGTCCCGGTTCGGCCTGCACACGGTGGGCTCGTTCATCCAGCTGGACCGGTCGGCGTGGCCGTCCGGCCTGCCGCGCCGGAGCGAACTGGTGCTGATCGGTTCCGGGATCGACACCGAGGCCGTCACCGCGCGCCTCGAGGCCTGTGTCGCGGACGATCCCGAGGTCGTCGACGAACGCGGCATGCTGCGGGTCCTGCGGTTCATTCAGGACTGACCCGCCTGGTGGCGAGTTACGCCTCCAAACACGCGAGTGTCGCCTCCAAACACGCGAGTTACGCCTTGCGAGACACGCCGGGAACGCGAAATACCGCGAATCGCGGCGCGTCTCCTTGACACTGTTTTCCGGAAGGAATCTCGAGCTGGACCACCTGTATCGGGAGGACAGTTCCATGACGAACACCGCCGGACGCTGGTACCTGGTCGGCGCGCTGCCGGAGGACTCCCCCGCCGCGCACCTGATGACCCGCTCCGAAGACCTCCGGTACCGGCGTTCCGCCTGCGGGGACAAGGAATCCCGGCTGTGGACACCGGTGGATCTCACCACCACCGACGTCGCCCCGTGCCCGCGCTGCGCCGCGACGCTGCCCGGCCACCGGTCCGGCCGCAAGGCCGAACCCGCCGTGAACACGCAACTCGCTTTCGACCTGCCGCTCTGACCGCGTTTAGTCCTCTGAATGCGGTAGTTGCGCGCGCAAGGACCGCATTCAGAGGACTAAACGCCTTCTTTCTTCGCCCGGCTCGGCGCCACCCGGGGCGGCTCGTTCGGCATCTTCGGGTAGACCGGCGGCCAAGGGGCGTCCATGAGCCCGTTCGCCATGTCCTTCCTGGACATTTCCAGCAGCGGCTCGATCGACTGTGGTTCCGTTGCCGCCCAAGGGTCTCCGTGTTCGGCGAGGCGAGCGGGCACAGTGGACAGGGTGAGCTTGTCCGGCTCGACGGTCTCCAGTTCGTCCCAGCCGATCGGCGTCGACACCTGCCCGCCAACCCGCGGCCGCACGCACCACGCGCCGAACACCGTCTTGTGCGGCGCGTTCTGGTTGAAGTCGACGAACACGCGGGAGCCGCGTTCTTCCTTCCACCACTGCGCCGTCATCTCCTCCGGATGGCGGCGCTCCAGTTCGCGGGCGAGCGCGACGGCGGCCGCGCGGACCTCGTAGCCGTCCCACTTCGGTTCCAGCGGCACGTAGAGATGCAGGCCGCGCGAACCCGAGGTCTTCAGCTGCGCCGCGATGCCCAGCTCGTCGAGCAACGCCTTCGTGAGGACGGCACCGTGCCGCAGTTCGGGAAAACCGATGCCCGGCGACGGATCGAGGTCGACGCGCAGCTGGTCGCTGATGTCCGGCGTGTCGGCCTTGTTCGGCCAGACGTGGAAACCGAGGCAACCCTGGTTCACCGCCCAGATGACGTGCGCGAGGTCCTTCGCCACGAGCGCGTCCGCGGTGGTCCCGTTCGGAGTGGACACCACCGTCGTGGTCAGCCAGCCGGGAGCGTTCTTCGGGACCCGCTTCTGGTACCACGATTTCCCGCCGGCACCGTCGGGATAGCGTTCCAGCAGCAGGGGCCTGCCGCCGAGTTGCGCCAGCAGCGGGACCGAGACCGCGCGGTAGTACTCGACGAGGTCCAATTTGGTCTCGCCACGCTCCGGGAAGTAGACCTTGCCCGGATTGGACACCGTGAACTCGACGCCGTCGAGATCCAGCGTGACCGGCTCCGCTTTCATGTTTCCCCCAGTTCGGTGAACAAAGTGACCAGCTCGGCGGGCGGGACCTCTTCGAGCTGCGCGTACGTGCACGAGGCAGGATCGCGGTCCGGACGGAAACGCACAAGCCTCCCGCCATGACGGAACCGGGTGCCTTCGAGGTGTTCGTACCGGACCTCGGCGACCCATTCGATGCGGACCGGCTCCCAGCTCAGGTCCTTGTTCGGCGCCCACCGGCTGCCCGCGCCCGGCATCCGGCCGCCCGCCTCCTCGTGGGCTTCGGCCCATTCGCGCCAGGGATGGTCCTCCAGCGCGTTCTCCCGCAGCGGCGCGAGCTCGTCCACCAGCTCACGGCGCCTCGCGGCGGTGAAACTGCTGGCCACGCCCACATGGTGCAGGACGCCTTCGTCGTTGTAGAGCCCGAGCAGCAGCGATCCGATCCCCACGCCGTCCTTGTGCCACCGGAATCCGGCGACGACGCAGTCCGCGGTGCGCTGGTGCTTGACCTTCCACATCACCCGCTTGTCCTGCTCGTACGGCGCGTCGGCGGGTTTGGCCATCACGCCGTCGAAGCCCGCGCCCTCGAAGCGGGTGAACCAGTCCTGCGCGACGTCGGGATCCTCGGACAGCGGCGTGAGATGCACCCGGGCGAACCTCGTGTCGACCACGCTTTCGAGCAGTTTTCGCCGCGCCCCGAACGGTTCCGCCAGGAGATCCCGCTCGTCCAGGGCGAGCAGGTCGAACACCACGAAACTCGCCGGTGTCTCCGCGGCCAGTTTGTTCACGCGGGACGCCGCCGGATGCAGGCGCAGCTGGAGCGCCTCGAAATCGAGCCCGCCCTCGGTGACCAGCACGATTTCGCCGTCGACGACGCAGCGCTCGGGCAGCGCGTCCTTGAGCAGCTCGACCAGCTCGGGGAAGTACCTCGTCAGCGGCCTGTCGTTGCGCGAGCCCAGCACGACCTCGTCGCCGTCGCGGAAGACCACGCAGCGGAAGCCGTCCCACTTCGGCTCGTACAGCAGCCCAGGTGTGCGCGGCAGTTCGTGCACGGCCTTGGCCAGCATCGGCTTGACGGGCGGCATCACGGGCAGTTCCACGAGGCGATCCTAAGCCGCGCCACCGACAAAAGCGCGACGTCAGAGCTCGGCCAGCAGGAGCCCGCTGCGCGGTTTCGGCGTGAAGTAGGTGGCCTTCCTCGGCATCCGCGCCCCGGCCGCGTGCACGGCGAGCACCTCCGCGTACGGGACCGGCGCCAGCAGCAGCACCGCGTCCGCGTCTTCGGGCACCGGAACGCCGGGCAGCAACGGCCGCACTTCCGGCCCTTCCGGATCGATGCCGAGCGCCCCGCGGAGCAGCTCCTGCTCGACCACCGCGTGGTCGCCGCCCGCCTTTCCGAGCGACACCCGGAACGCCGACGTCCCCGCCACGACGGTCACCTCACCCGCCTCGGACGGGGGCGCCGCCGGGCCGGGATGGACGTCGTATCCCGCCTCCGTCCAGCGCCGGACCAGGGTGTCCGCGTCGAGACCGGTGCCGGCGAGCACCCGGTGGATGGGCCCGATCCGCAGCCCCGGCCCACCCGTGACCAGCGCCAGCAACGCGCCGCGCCCGGACGCCGCGGCGGCCGCGACCCGGTGGTTGCCGTCCGCGACCAGGAGATCCAAGCCGTCCAGGGTCGCCAGGAGTGCGTCCTGGCCGTCACCGGGACCGGTGAGCCACAGTTCGTGCTTGCGGCCCGCGCCGTCCACTGTGGACAGGCTGGGCACCCGGCCCCGGCAGATCCGTTCGATCAGCGCGGTCAGCCCGCGGCCGCCGGTCGCGGGGACCAGCATCGCGGCGCTCGTCGCGACACCGAGCCCGGCGAGCATCGCGGCCCGTTCCGCGACGACGTCCGGATAGACGTCCTCGGTATGCCGCACCCGGGTCACGCCGTCGTCCCGGACCGCGGCCGGGTCGACCAGGCAGAGCACGCCCAGCGCGACCCCGTCCGGCCCGTCGATGCGATACGGCGCGACCACGGCGGAGACCGGGCGGTAGTGCCGCTCCCGGATCCGCTCGAACGTCGCCCTGGCCTGCGGCAACGCGGCCTCGATCGAGAGCCCGCCCGCCAGCGCGGCCGGGGTCCTCCCCGGATGCTGGACCGCCAGCAGGCTGTCGCCGCGGGCCCCGGCGAGCGCGGCGGCCACCCGGTCCGGGTCGGCGAACTCGTCGACGTCGGGCCCCGGGACGGTGTCGCGGACTACCCAGCCACGGTCGATCGGGCGGATCCAGGTGCTCATCCGATCCATTTTGCGGGATAGCTCACGGAAAAAATCGGTCCCATGACCGGGTGTCTCCGTGGAATGCTTACCCATGCGAAGTAGTTGACGTCGTTCATGAGCCTGAGGAGACCGTCACAGATGACCACCCCGGCCCCGGTCACCGCGAAGGAAGGGGTCGGTTTCCGGTCCGAACGCGGCCCCGTCCTGATCGCCGTGATGCTGTGTTCCGGCCTGATCGCGCTGGACTCGACCATCATCGCCACGGCGGTGCCCTCGGTGGTCGCCGATCTGGGCGGGTTCTCGCAGTTCCCGTGGCTGTTCTCGATCTATCTGCTGACCCAGGCGGTCACGGTCCCGCTGTACGGCAAGTTCGCCGACGTGCTCGGCAGGCGGCCGGTGATGTTCTTCGGCATCGCGGCGTTCCTGCTGGGCTCGGTGCTGTGCGGCGCGGCCTGGAGCATGCCGGTGCTGATCGCCGCCCGCGCGGTGCAGGGCATCGGCGCGGGCGCCATCCAGCCGATCGCGCTGACCATGGTCGGCGACATGTACACCGTCGAGGAACGCGCCAGGGTGCAGGGCTATCTCGCCAGCGTGTGGGCCATCTCGTCGGTGGTCGGGCCGACACTGGGCGGGGTGTTCGCCGAGTACCTCGACTGGCGCTGGATCTTCTTCATCAACCTGCCGCTCGGCGCGCTGGCGGCGTGGATGCTGTTCCGGAACTTCCGCGAGCGCGTCGAACGCCGCTCGCACCGCATCGACTATCTGGGCGCCACGCTGCTCACCCTCGGCTGCTCGCTGCTGATCCTCGGCCTGCTGGAGGGCGGGGTCGCCTGGGGCTGGGCGTCCGCGCCGAGCCTGGGGATCTTCGCCGCCGCGGCGGTGCTGCTGGTGACGTTCGTGTTCGTCGAACGCAAGGCCGACGAGCCCGTGCTGCCGCTGTGGATCTTCACCAAACGGACGCTGATCGGCGGCAACCTGGTCGCCGTCGTCGTCGGCATGCTGCTGATGGGCCTGACGTCGTATCTGCCGACCTTCTCGCAGGGCGTGCTCGGCACCGGCGCGCTCGTCGCCGGATTCGCGCTGGCGGCGCTGACCGTCGGCTGGCCGATCTCGGCGTCGCTGGCCGGCCGGATCTACATGCGGATCGGGTTCCGGGACACCGCGCTGATCGGGAGCGGGGCGGTCATCGCGGGGGCGGCGCTCACGGTGTTCCTCGCGGCGGGGTCGTCGATCTGGCTGGCGGCCGCGGCCGCGTTCGTCCTCGGGCTGGGACTGGGGCTGGCGTCGAGCCCGACGCTGATCGCCGTGCAGTCCACCATCGGCTGGGAACGCCGCGGCGTCGTCACCGCGACCAACATGTTCAGCCGTTCGCTGGGCAGCGCCGTCGGCGTGGCGATCTTCGGCGCGATCGCGAACGCCACCCTGGCGAACCGCTTCGCCAACCCGCCTGCCGGGGTCACCGGCCTGCCGTCCGGCGTCGACGCGACCAGTGTCGTCCTGGAGGGCAACGGCCCGGAAACCCCGACGACGACGTTCGTGCGGGGCGCCCTCGCGGACGCCACGCACCACGTCTTCCTGGCGATGCTGGTGGTCGCCGTGCTCAGCGTCGGCGCGCTGCTGCTGATGCCGCGGCGGACCGAAGAGCTGAAGTTCGACTGAGCGACTCAGTTCTGCAGCGGGACGGCGTGCTCGACGAAGTTCTCCACGAACCGCTCGATCGGCTCCGGCCCGGCCGGGTACAGCACGAATTTGCTCAGCCCGGCGTCGATGTGCTCGGCGATCAGGTCGCGGGCGGCGCTCCAGCCGTCCGCGATCAGCCGGGCCGGGTCCGCGCCGGACCGTGCCGCGACCGAAGCCGCGAGCGCGTCCGGGATCCCGTCCTCCGCGACGAGGAGACTGATCCCGAAGTGGTCGGCCTCGATCTCCCGGCCCGCCTCGGCGGCGGCTTCCTGGATCGCCTCGCGGCCGGCCCGCGCCTCCTCCGGCGTGAGGAAACTGGCCAGCCAGCCGTCCGCAAGCCTGCCGACCCGCCGCAGCGCGCCGGGCGCCTTCCCGCCGAGCCACAGGTCGAGCCGTTTGAGCGGGGTGAGGCCGAGACCCGAGCCTTCGACGCGGAAGAACTCGCCCTCGAAGGTCACTTCCTCCTGTTCCAGCAAGGCCCTGATCAGCCGCAACGACTCGTCGAACACCGCGGCGCGGCGGCCCTGCGGCACCGGGAACAAAGGCAGCTCCGCTTCGCGCGCGGGCTTCAGGCCGAAGACCGGGAGCACCCTTTTCGGCGCGAGCGCGGCGAGGGAGGCGAGCTGTTTGGCGACCAGCACCGGATCGCGGCCCGGCAAAACCATCACCCCGGTGCCGACCTTCAGTTTCGTGGTGCGGGCGAGCGCGTGCGTCAGCCCGACGACCGGATCGATCCTGGGCGAGTACACCGCCTCGGGCAGCCAGAGCGAATCGACACCCGCCCGCTCCAGCAGGTCGACCGCGGCGCCGAACTCCTCGGGCGCCGTCCCCGTCCCCAGCCCCGCGCCGATCCTGATCTTCAGGTCCTCCGCCACATCCGCTCCCTTCCGCCGAGCCCCGGTGTCCAAAGCTCCCAGCGTGAACAACCCCGCACAAGCATGGACTCATTCCGCGATTCCCCCGTACATTCCTGTGTCGTGCGGGTCGTTCCCGCGCGGATTGGGGGATTTCGATGGCAGGACAGGCTCTGAGCAGTTGGACGCGCTGCTTCCATCCGACGCCGTCGGCCGGGATGCGGCTCCTCGCCTTCCCGCACGCCGGTGGGTCCGCGAGCGCGTACCGCTCGTTTTCGGCCGCCCTCTCACCCACCGTCGAAGTGCACACCGCCCAGTACCCGGGGCGGCAGGACCGGATGGGCGAGCCGGTCATCGACGATCTGCACGTCCTCTCCGAGCGGCTGGTGGACGTCGTCGCCGCGTTCCCGAAACCCTTCGCCCTCTTCGGCCACAGCATGGGCGCCATCGCCGCGTTCGAGGTCGCGCGGCGGCTCGAAGCGCGCGACATCGTGCCGGCGGCGTTGTTCGTCTCGGCCCGCCGCGGCCCGGACGTGCACAAGGAGAAGGCGCTTCACCTCGCCGACGACGACACCTTCCTCACCGAGGTCAGCCGTCTCGGTGGCACGGACCCCACGATCTTCGACGACCCGGACATCCGCGCGCTCGCGTTGCCCGCGCTGCGCGGCGACTACAAGGCCGTCGAGACCTATCGGTACCGGCCCGGCCCGGACGTGAGCTGCCCGATCGTGGCGCTCGCGGGCAACGCGGACCCGGTCCTGGAGGTGCCGGACGCCGAGAACTGGGCCGAACACACCAGCGGCTCCTTCGAGCTGGAAGTGTTCCCGGGCGGGCATTTCTTCCTCGACGACAACCTGGACGCCGTCGTCGCGCGCATCCTCGGCAAGCTGACCGTCAGTCCCTGAGGCCTTCCCTGCTCGCCCACGCGACGACCTCGGTCCGGTTCGCCAGGCCCAGTTTCGCCAGGATGCTCCGGACGTGGCTTTCCACCGTACGTTCGGAAAGCACCAGCTTCTCGGCGATCCGGCGGTTGCTCAGCGCGTCGGCGAGCAGGGCGACGATCTCGCGTTCCCGCCCGGTGAGCGGGTCCGCGGCGCGGCGTTCGGCGCGGATCCGGTCGAGCAGCGCCGCGGCCCGCGCGCGCGGTCCCGGCATGGCCAGCCGCCGGAACTCGTCGAGTGCCTCGCGCGCGATCCCTTGCGCACGAACGAAATCTCCCCTGGCGACCAGGACTTCGGCGAGCAGTGACCTCGCCAGGGCGACGCCTGGCCGAGCGCCGATGCCTTCGTTGATCGCGATGGCCTGCTCGAACAGCCGCACCGCCTCGTCGTGGCGGCCCAGCAAGGCGTTGAGCCGGGCGGGGTGCTCCAGGCTGGAGCCGGTGCAGAACACACCCGCGCCACCGGACACGGTCGGCCGCACCTCTTCGAGGCGCCGCAACAGGTATTCCGCCATCTCGACGTCACGGAAGGCCTCGACCAGCGGCACGAGATTGGGCAGCGCTCCGGTGGCGTGCAGCGCGAACTCCGGGCTCCGCACCAGCGGGACCAGCTGCTCGTACCGGACCCTCGCCTCGTCGAGATCGCCCGCGAGCAGGCTCAGCAACGGCCGCGAGACCAAGGTGACCGGCAGATGCGGCGCCCGGTCCAGCAAACCCGCGTAGCCGCTTCGCAGGTCGCCGGGATCACCCGTGAGCAGGACGATCTGGGTGCGGAACGCGTAGGACATCCCTTTCGCGGAGAAATCGTCCGCGAGTTCGGTGTCCGCGAGTTCCTCCGCCGCGAGGTCGAGTTCGCGTGCCTCGGCCAGATCTCCCCGCAGCGCCAGCACCGAGCTGCGCAACCGCAGATCGTGCCAGCGGATCAGCGGCAGCCTCGTCAGCCGCGCCAGCGTGGTCACCGCGACGAGTTCGTCGTCGACGAGCGCCATCCGCCCGTCCGCCAGGGCCGCGTCGATCCGCCATTTGTGGCCCCACAAGGAAACCAGCGGCTGCCCGGTGCGCGAGCCCAGCTCGGCGGCCAGCGCGCCGAGCCGCAGCCGTTCGGACAGCGGCAGTTTCTCCGGAGCGACCTTCATCCGGGCGCGGACGGCGTCGACCAGCGCCTCCGGATCGCCTGATTCCTCGGCGAGCGCGAAGGCTTCGTCGGCGAGTTTCTCCGCGTCGGTGAACCGGCCGTAGTCGGCTTCCACCGACGCACTGTGCGCCAGCAGGCGGGCCCGCGTCGTCCGGTCGACCCCGTCGGCGGCGAGCGCGCGAACGACGAGGTCGCGGATGCCGGGCAGGAGATCCGGCGCCGCGACGTCGCGGACCACCAGCGCCGCGCGGGCGATCAGTCCCGCGTCGGCGGCCCGGCGGGCATGGTCGAGACTTCGCGCGAACCGGCCGGTCCGGTATTCGGCGACGGCGAGATCGAGCAGCAGTCCGGCACGGTCCACTTCGGACAGTCCGGCTTTCGCGCGGGCGTCGAGCGCCATCGCGAGGAAGCGCGCCGCTTCGTCGAAGGCCAGTGCCCGGTTCGCTTCCGCGGCCGCGAGCGCCGCCCACTCCGCCGTCTTCTCCGGCGCGGTCGCCGAACGCAGCCAATGCCCGGCGACGGTTCCGGCGAGCGCGGGTTCGCGACGGGCGTGCCCTTCGAGCGCGGCCGCGGCGCGACCGTGCAACGCTTCCCGTTCGGCCTGGCCGAGATCCGCGTAGATCCCGTCGCGGACGACGGCGTGCGCGAACCGGCCGGAACCCAGCACCCCGGCCTTTTCGGCGTGATCGAGCGCGCCGGCGACCTCGACGGCCGGCAGGCCGGACACCTCCGAGAGCAAGGAGGCGTCGACGTCCTCACCGAGCACGGCCGCGATGGCGAGCAGCCGCCGCACCTCCGGTTCGAGGGCGGCCACCGCGGTCCGCACGAGATGGCCGAGTTCCGCGCCGCCGGCCGAACGCGCGATCGCGCCGAGATAGAGCGGGTTCCCGCCCGAGCGGCGATATGCCTCGCGTACGTCCTCTTCCGCCAGCCCGGTGAGCAGCGCGCGGGCGTCGGACTCGGCCAGCGGCGGCAGCGAGATGCTCCGCGCGCCAGGACGGCGCAGGAGATCCGGCAGGGCCGCGTCCAGCGCGGGAGTGTGCCCGGTGTCCCGGTGCGTCGCGACCACGGCCAGCTTCGAGCGGCGCAACTCCCCCGCCAGATGCCGCAACAGCCGCAACGACGCCTCATCGGCCCAATGCAGGTCTTCGAGGACGACGACCAGGCCCGCCGGTTCCGCCGCGGCCACCAGCGCGTCCGCCGCGGCGGACACCAGCCGGAACCGCGCCGCCTGGACGTCGCCCGCACCCTCGGTCTCGGCGAAAGCGCTCTTCACGGCCGAATCGACCGACGGCAGCGCCTCGACGACGCGGCGCCACGGCCACAGCGGCGGCGCACCCGGATCGTCGGCGCACCGGCCCCACACGACGGCGGACGCGGCGGCCGTCGCCTCCTCGACCAGCCGGGTCTTGCCGATCCCGGGAGGACCGGAGACGAGCACGAGCCCTCCGGAACCCGCGGCGGCGTCGGCGAGCCTGCCGCGCAGACTCGCCAGCTCGCCCTCCCGGCCGACGAACGGTTCCCGGTTCACGCAAGGAGTATCGCTCTGCGGGCCCGATTCCGTACCGCCTTGCGTACTGGCACTGATGTCCGGCGGCCGCCCGGGAGCGCAGAGTCGGCACGTCCGACGGGAAAGGAAAGCCCATGTACGCCACCGTCCATCAGTTCCGGCGTTCGCACGCCGACGAGTCCGAGGGCTGGGGCCACGCCCTCGCCGCCGAGCTCCACCCCGGCACCGGTTCGCCGGGTACCTGCACGCTCGCCCAGGTCGGCGGCCTGACCGGGCTCGTCGTCGCGTTGTGGCGCGACCGGGGGTCCGCGCTCGCCGCCGCCGACCGCCGCGCCTCCCGCGTCTTCGACGCCCGTGTCTACGAGGTCGCCGACGTCGAAGGCGGCGCGGCCGAGCCGAGGATCGCGCAGGCGACCTGGTTCGACCGGCCGCTCACCCAGGCACAGGCCGACGCCGCCCGGTTCGGCGGGCGCGAGCGGATCCGGCCCGCCGTACGCGGGCTCGACGGCGTCGGCGGCTTCTACGTCCTGACCGCCGAGGACCGGTCCAGCCTCGTTCTCGGCTTCACCGAGTCGATCGAAGCGATGGAAGCCGTCCAGAAGACGATCATGGGCACGGAGTTGCTGCCCGGCGAGGATCCCGCGCTGCTGCCCGGCCCGGACCGGGTCGACGTCCACCGCGTGCTCCACGCGTCCCTGCCCTCGCTCGGCCTGGTGGGTGAGCCGCGATGACCGCCGGGACGTCCGCGCGGGTCGGCACCTGGACCGTGCTCGCCGACCGGACCTCGGCCACGTTCACCGTCCGGAACTTCGGGTTCCGCATGGTCCACGGCTCGATCCCGGTCAGCCTGGGCTCGGTGCGGGTCTCCGCCGACGGCGTCGTCGGCGTCGAAGCGGCATTGGACCTCGACAAGATCGACACCGGCAACGCCAAACGCGATGCGGACCTGCGTAAACCCGGTCTGCTGGCGATCGACGCGCAGCCCGTGCTGACCTTCGCGGCGGACCGGGTCGACGAGGGCCCGGACGGGTGGTCGGTCGAAGGCACTCTCGGCGCGCGCGGCGAATCCTGTCCCCTCACGGTGACCGCGACCGGGCCGGAGGACAACGGCGACGGCACCTGGCGGGTGCTCGCCGCCGCCGTCTTCGACCGGCGGGCGATCGGGCTCCGGGCGCCGAGATTCCTGATCGGCAGGGAGATCACGATCGCGCTCGACGTGGTCCTCGCCCCGCCGGGGTGATCAGGCCCAGGCGGCGAGTTCCTTGGCGAGCGAGGAAGGTCCGGCGGCGGTGCGCAACGCCGGCGGACCGGGCCAGCAGTCCTGATGGTCGCCGGTCCGCAGGGTCTCGGCGAACCTGGCGACCAGACGCGGATGCGACGCCACCGTGCGGCCACCGAGGTAGGCGACGACGACGTGGTGGTCGTCGTCCGAACGCGTCGCGACCGCGGCCGACCAGCCGTGCTCCTCGTGCCACATCAGGTCGGCGTCGCGCTCGGGGAAGCCGGGGAGGCGCCAGTTGAGCCTGAGCTGGGCCGTGACCGGACCGGTGAGGTCGACCGTGCCCGAATCCCGCCGTATCCCCAGTGCCGCGGCCACGTCCTCCAGGTAGGCGTTCAGCCTGGTCATGAGCTCCAGACCTGCTTCCGTGGGCGCGGGGGTCGAGGTGGTCACGGTCCCTCATCTTCCTGTCACTTGACTTGGCGTGACGGGAATTACCCACCCCGGCGCGGCTTCACACCCTCATTTCGTCACACCCCGGTTTCGGTTCGCTCAAGCCGTGGCTTCGATGACCCGGGTGAGGGCCTTGTGCAGCGCTTCCAGCTCGGAGACCTCCATGCCGAGCTTCTCCACGACGCGATACGGGATCTTCTCCGCCTCCGCGCGCAACGCGCGACCGGATTCCGTCAGCTCGACCGTGAGCAGCCGCTCGTCCTCGGAACTGCGCCGGCGAGTGACGTAACCGATCGTCTCCAGCCGCTTGAGCAGCGGTGACAGCGTGGCGGGTTCGGCGCGCAAGGCGACGCTCAGGTCCTTGACCGCCTGCGGGCCCCGCTCCCACAGCGCCAGCATGACCAGATACTGCGGATGGGTGAGCCCATGGGGTTCCAGCAGCGGACGGTAGATGGCGATGACACTGCGCGACGCGACCGACAGCGCGAAACACACCTGACGCTCCAGTGCGAGCGGATCCTCGCCCAGATCGATCGGCTTCATCCGGCGCCCCTCCGAGTTCATGCGGTCGATCCTAGCCGCGACGCTAATGTTTAGCGTACTAATGATTAGTGTACTGTGGCAGCATCGAAGGAAGGAGTCGCCCGATGCCCCGCAAGCGCCCGGACGTGTTCCGCTGGCTGTGGTACTCACTCGGCGGCAGGCTGCCCGAGCGCTACCACGACTGGATCCTCCACGACGCGACCACCGGAAGCTGGCGCTGGCGGCACGTCGCCCGCAGCACGGTGATGATCGCCCCGCTCTGCGCGGTGTGGCTGCTCCTGCCCGGCCCGCTCACCCTGCGGCTGGCGATCGTGCTGATGGCCGCGCTCGTGGCGTACTTCTACTCGATGGCCTACATGGAGGAGAGCATCGAGCACCGGCTCGCGAAGAACGGCTTCCCGCCGGGCATCGGGCGCCGGACCCGCGCGGCGGCCGCCGCGGTCGCGGAAGCCGAGGTGACCGAGCGGTACCTCGCGCGGTACCGGGACCAGGCGGGTTCCTGACTCCCTTCCTTGACCGGGCTCCCGTCGCCGATCCGGGCGTTGCGAAAGCCACTTTCACAACGTTGAAGGTTGCGAAAGTGGCTTTCGCA